>Ga0335070_10000016_pt1 | contig 290672 bp, 234 predicted proteins | sample Lox_Sample_13_FD_206722 | JGI IMG/M metagenome (GOLD analysis project Ga0335070, IMG submission 206722) | Soil microbial communities from Loxahatchee National Wildlife Refuge, Florida, United States - Lox_Sample_1.3 | ecosystem: Environmental > Terrestrial > Soil > Wetlands | place: USA...
ACTGGAAGAAAAGCTGGGAAGGCGGTTGGAGGCCCGGCCTGGTGGAAGGCCAAGACACGAGAACGGAACGGAGGAAAGTCAACTTGCCTTATGGTCGAGCGAGTGATTCGAGCGGAGCGGGACGGTCTCGTCCGTCCCCGGTTTCCCCGGTTTCCCCCCTCGTCCGTCCCCGGTTTCCCCGGTTTCCGTCAATCAAGCCGTAGCGCGGGCAACGCGGCAGCAAGTAGTCCGCAACTAAACAACACAAGTCACCGATGGCAGGTCATTGGAAATGGCAACATCAAAATTCGCTAGAAGCTCTCTCGTCTTGTTCGCTGCTTTCACCTCCTGCGCGCACGCCCAGCCCGGGGACGCACCGTCATACAACTACGTCGCACGCGCCAGACAATTCCTGCGGGAACTGTACCCGGACTTGACCCGGCAGCTTTACGTCACGATTCGCGATCACCAGCCAATGGACGGGTCGGACATGTTGGCCCTGTTCGACATCGAGCTAAGCAAGCCGAAGTGGATGCCCGGAGGAGCTCCGCCAGGAGCACCTCCGGAGGTCGAACCCAACATTTGCGGCGAAGGCTGTATTTGCGAGAACCCAGTCCTTCATGGCAATTTTGGATTCAGCGGGCAAGGCGAACACCGGGAGATGTTCATGGCATGGATGGCGGGCCCATACCTCACTTGCCGCTTGGATAGGCTCCTCCAAGTGGTGGGCAGACACCCCGAGTGGACGAATGCGCGAATTCTGGCCGAATTAAAATCGTCCGGCGCTAAATTTGGCCCCGATCGGAAAGAGGAGCTGCTTCGCGTGCTACCAATCGAGAAGCTGAGGCCATTCGTGGGGAAAATGGAAGTGAAGTCGGTGGAATTCCAGTTTCCGGAATTGATATGGCTGGTCCGAGCAACGTGGGACGGGCGATCCGACGCCAGTTGTACCTTAATGTTGGAACCTTTTGACGGGAAACTGAAGCAGTTCAATCGGTCTCCCATAGCCCCTAAGGAAGACGCGAAGTAAGAGAAAGCCGGGGGGAAAAGGGAAAACCGGGGACGGCCCGCGTGTTTCCTACTCGGGAGCTGTTTCTTAGGGGGAAAAAGGGCCAGACGCATTTTCTGAGAGACTTGGCTCTTGTTCCGCCACTACCCTGAATGCCACGGCGCGCTCGCTTTGTCGAGACTGGAGTTCCGCACCCACGTCACCCAGCGCGGCAATAACCGTCAGTAGGTGTTCGAATCCACCGTCGACCGCCCAGCGCTATATCGAGCTTCTGCGCGACCGCTTCGGCCGCCGGCGCGTCCGCGTACTGGCTTGGTGCCTGATGACCAATCACGTGCACCTTCCGTCACTTACGCCCCTGCTGGACGTCGCGGCGAAAAGGTAGCTTCTTGTCACCAAGGCCTGCCAAAGTGCATCGTAGATTTAGATGCGAGATTTTTTGCCCATCATCCTCTTCGCGGCGGCGTACATTTTGGTGATGCGCTTCGTGCTCCCGCGATTGGGTGTACCCACTTGAATGTCTGATTCCTGCGGCGTCGAGTCTCGACGCCAAGACAAGAAAAAGCAAGAGGGGTTAAAGCCTTAGCAGGCTGGAGCGAAATCCCCTGGCTCACGCCAGGGGCTGTTCCCCCGTCGGCGTCGTGCGAAATGCGTTCAGGTGGGGCGGACGCCCCCGTCCGCGACGGACCCCGGGTCCGGCTAGGCGGTTCCACACTAGGCCGACGGGGGCGTCGGCCGCGGTTCCAGTTCGAGGAGCAAACCGATATACTCAAGCCGATGAAAGAATCCTTCCTCACTCGCCGGGCCTTCGTGGGAACGATGGCGGCGATGGGGCTCTCCGCAGCCGACGGGTGGACCGAGTTGTTCGATGGGCAGAGCCTCGCGGGCTGGCGGGCGAGCGAAAACAGAGCTTCCTGGAAAGTCATCGACAATCAAATTGCCGCGGACGGACCGCGGTCGCATCTTTTCTACACCGGTTCGGTGCGCGGCGCGGACTTCCGTAACTTTGAGCTGGAAGTGGAAGCGCTGGCGCGGCCCGGATGCAACTCCGGAGTCTATTTCCACACTGCGTATCAGGAGCGCGATTTCCCTTACAAAGGCTTCGAAATCCAAATCAACAATACAGCCACCGGCGAGGCAGGCTACCGGGAGCGCAAGAAGACGGGATCGCTCTACGGCTTGCGCAATGTCTATAAAGAGTTCGTCGCCGATGATGAGTGGTTCAAGATCCAGGCGGCGGTGCGCGGCAAGAACGTCCAGATCCGGCTGAACGGGATGCTCGTTGTGGATTACACCGAGCCGGTTCCGGCGGTGATTCCCGATGGTCCTGAGAAAGGCCGTTTCCTGGATCACGGCACGTTCGCCTTGCAGTGCCACGATGAAGGGCCCCATGCGCGGTTCCGCTCGATTCGCGTGAGGCCCTTACCGGACGACACTCCATCCCCTGATCCTTCGCCCGAAGCGGACGAAACGTTCAAGAAGATCATCCAACTGGGCCGCCACAACATTCCAATGGCGGACTTTCATGTGCATTTAAAGGGAGGCCTGACGCTCGACCAGGCGCTGGCCAAATCGCGGCGCGACGGGATTGAGTATGGCATCGCCATCAACTGCGGCCAGGGGCAGCCGTATCCGGACGATGCGAGCGCGCTGCAGTTTCTGGAGAGCATGAAAGGCCAGCCCTGCTTTGTGGGGATGCAGGCCGAGGGACGCGAATGGGTGAATATTTTCTCCCGCAGCGTGGCCTCGCAATTCGACTACATCTTTACCGACTCCATGACCTGGACCGATAACCGCGGCAAGCGCATGCGCTTGTGGATGCCCGAGGAGGTCGGCGAGATCGCCGATGTACAGGAGTTCATGGACACGCTGGTCGCGAGGGCCGTCGGCATTCTGGAGCAGGAACCGGTGGATATCTACGCCAACCCGACGTTTCTCCCGGACTCGATCGCCAAGGATTACGAAAATCTCTGGACCCCAGCACGCCGCGCCAAAGTGATTGAGGCCGCTGTGCGGAACGACGTGGCGATCGAGATTAACAACCGGTACAGGCTGCCGAGCGCCTCGTTTATTCGCCAGGCAAAGGCGGCCGGCGCGAAGTTCACCTATGGCTCCAACGATACGGGTCCCGCGGACCTGAGGCGCTGCGAATACGGGCTGCAGATGACGGAAGAGTGCAAGCTCGGCTGGCAGGACTTCTTCGTGCCGCTCTCCTGGCCAAAGGCGATCGAGCGCAAACGCTCTGTTTTGAGGGCCTAGCGCCCAGCCTTGCGCAATCGCGACCAGTACCACCAGTTGGTCTGTTCCGGCGGCAACTTGGGATTGCGAGCCTGCTCGATGGCGCAGCGGTAGGTATCGAGCAAGCATGGATCCTGCCGGGTACCCGTTAGCTTGCACATGCGATCGTACAGCTTCTGCGCATCGCGCGACTTCAAATCGTTAACCGAGCGGATGCCCAGCTTCGAAATCCTGGAGCATTTTCTTCCCAATACCGCGAAGATCCTTCAATTGCCGTTCCATAGCTAACCCCCGGGCTAATTTCCGCCCACTTCCTTTCGCCATTTTTCGAGCAGCGTTTGCAGTTCGTCCGCGATCTCCGGGTGCTCCCGCCGCAGATTCCGGGACTCGCCCGGATCTTGGTCCAGATTCGATAGAAACACGGCGTCCTCGCCTTCCAGGGGTCTTTCGCCGGCGAGTGTGCCGTCGTACACGATGCCGTTCAGCACCAGCTTCCAGTTGCCCTTGCGAATCGCGAGTTGCGGACCCTCCGCCCAGGCGACGAACTTGTGCGGGGACTCCGCGCCTTCGGTCAGTACCGGCCAGATGTTGCGGCCGTCGAGGGTACGGTCGGCGGGAGGCGATACGCCGGTGACGTGGCAGATGGTGGGCAGAATATCGGCGGTGGTGACGACCTTGTCGATCATCTTTCCAGGCGGAATCCTGCCGGGCCAGTTCACCAGGCCGGGCACGTGCATGCCTCCGTCGAACGTGCTGAACTTGTAGCCTCGATAGGGAGTGTTCCTCCCCGCCGTGGCGGCATTTTGATTCAAACCGGCACGCCTTTCGGTGGTTGCGCCATTATCGCCAACCAAAAACATCAGAGTATTTCCGCGCTGGCCGGTGCGTTCGAGCGCTGCAATCATTTCGCCGATGGCATCGTCGGCGGCAGCGAGCATCGCGGCGTAGATGCGGCGCTCCGGCGGCAGGTTCGGGAACCGCGCCACATATTTTTGCGGCGCGTGCATGGGATAATGCACGGCATTGAACGCTGTATAAAGGAAAAACGGAGTCGAGCGGTTCTTCTCAATAAATGCGACGGACTCTTCACAGATTCGCTCCGTCAGATACCGGCCGTCATCGAACATTTCGTCACGATTTCGCCACAAGTCGTGGAAATTCACGCGGCGCGGCTCGCTCCAATAGAACCGGTGTGAGTAGTAATCCACGCAGCCATCCAAGAATCCATAGAAATAATCGAAGCCGTGCGCGTTCGGCACTGTGCCGGGAGTGCTGCCCAGATGCCACTTGCCGGTCAACGCCGTGGCGTACCCCTGAGCCTTCAGGAGCGCCGCAATCGTGATTTCCGAGGGCCGCAGAGGATTGCCATTGTTCGCTACACCCGCGCGGATCGGGCTGCGGCCCGTCATCAGCGAGGCTCGCGCCGGGGCGCAGACGGGAGCGTTCGAGTACCAGTTGCGGCAGACCGTTCCGCCGGCGGCCAGGTTGTCGATGTTCGGCGTTTTCAGATCACTGGCGCCCAGATAGCCGAGGTCGTGCACGCCGAGATCGTCGAATAAGATGACGATCACGTTGGGTTTCGATGGATCCGCGGGCCTCGCCTGCGTGGTGGCCAGCGCGCCGCCGATGAGCGATCTTCGCGTCAGCATGAGGGAAACCTCTCGATGTTACCTCATTGCACGGCGCGTATTGTCCCATTGGTGAAAGAATGTTACTGGCATGACGCCGGAAGCCAAGCTCCGGATCGCCTGGCTGCTGCTATGCGCGGCGGTCGCGCTGCACGTCGCCGACGAGGCGGTGCACGATTTTCTTGCCGTCTACAATCCCACCGTCATTGCGATGCGCCACTCGGTGCCCTGGGTACCCTTGCCGGTGTTCACGTTTCGTGAATGGATCGCTGGCCTGGTGCTTGCCATTCTGGTGGGCGTCGCCGCGACGCCCTTCATTTCGCGCATACGGCCGACGGCTTATGTGGTCGCTATCCTGATGATTGCGAACGGCCTGCAGCATACTCTGGGAACGATTTTCGGCCGGACGGTTCCTTCGGTGCATTTCCCGCGTCCGATGCCTGGATTTTATTCATCGCCGGTGCTGATCGCAGCATCCATCTATATGCTGATCGAGTTGCGAAGGGTCTCAAAGGCCTCCGGCAACACGCGATAATGGCTTCACGATGTTCTCAACTATCCGGGAGCAGATCGATACCGTGTTCAAGCGCGATCCCGCGGCCCGCGGAGTCCTGGAAATTCTGCTTTGCTACCCCGGTTTCCACGCGGTTTTGATTCATCGCCTGGCACACGGCTTGTATAAGCGCGACTGGTTTACGCTGGCCCGCATCGTGTCGCAGTTCTCCCGGAACATCACTGGAATCGAGATTCACCCCGGCGCAACGATCGGGCGGCGGTTCTTCATCGACCACGGCATGGGCATCGTTATCGGCGAGACGGCCGAGATCGGTGATGACGTGCTGATGTACCAGGGCGTCACGCTCGGCGGTACGGGCAAAGACACGGGCAAGCGCCATCCGACCATCGGCAACTGGGTGGTAATCGGCACGGGTGCGAAGATCCTGGGCAACATCAGGATCGGCGACCACGTAAAGGTGGGAGCTGGCAGTGTCGTGGTGCGATCCGTTCCCGATCATTCGACCGTCGTGGGCGTCCCGGGCCGCATTGTGGGCGACGCCAACGCGGATCTCGACACATTAGAGCATGGTAAATTGCCCGACCCGCAGGGTCAGGCTATCGACGATCTGCAGAAGCGTGTGGCGGAGCTGGAATCGACGCTCAAAACGATTACTCGTGATCAAAGTACTTCTATTAAGCATTAGGCTCGTTCCCTACTGGGTCGAACCCTGCACGAACCCGGAAACACTATGCGTGGCGGGAGACCAGCAACTGGCTCGCTGGGCTTTCGAGGCATGGGAAAAGGCTTCTCACGGCCGTCTCCATTTCATCGGGACCAGGGATCGCGATAAAGCGGAGATTCAGGTGGTTTGGGCCACTCCCGCGTCCGGGCTGTACGGAGAAACCGTCGGCCAGGTTGTGAATATCCGTATCGCGGCGGACGGAATCAGGGACCCGCTCCTTCGGGACACCATCGTCTACCTGACGTGCTTGCATGAGGAAGGACACGCTCTGGGGCTGGAGCATACCGCCCATTTCGACGACATCATGTATAACTTCCAGTACGGAGGCGACATTGCGGAATACTTCGGGCGGTATCGCCGCAAGCTGTCCGTTCGGGAGGACATTCGAAGGAATTCGGGTCTTTCGCCAAGCGATCGAGAAAGAATTTCGAAGTGACTGTAAGATGTCCCGGCGATATCCGCGGAGTTATAACCGCTGAACACAATGACCGGGACACCTTACTAAGGTACTGCGTCATTCAGCCAGATAACGTGTGAGGCGCATCACTTTACTCGGGACGGCTCAGGATCGCGGCTAGCCGGTCCTTGGTCAATTCATCGTCTGGATTGGCGGCGAGAATTTTCTTGTACTCCGCGACGGCGTCCGCCTTACGCCCTGCCCTGGCGTACGCGTTTCCCAGATTAAATCGCGCGTTGGGATAATCCGGCTGCAACACGAGGGCGGCCTGGAATTGCTTGATCGCGTCCTGCGTGCGCCCGAGCGAACCGAACGCCGATCCCAGGAAGTTGTGGGCCTCCGCGCTTTGCGGGTCGAGCTTCACCGCCGTTTGCAGCCTCGGCAGCGCAGCTCCGGCGTTCATGCGCGCCATCAGCACCGTGCCCAGATGCAGCAGAGCCGGAACATCGTTGGGATATTTTTCCAAGCGATGCTCCAGGATGGCCTGCTGCAACTCCAGGCGGCTTGGAGTCAGCACCTGCAGCCAGAAATGCGACATCTCGTCGGCCGCATGGTTGCCTTCCCGCACCCTCTTTGGAGGATGGTTGGGATTGCGTGGATTCTCCGCCGAATTGTCGTAATGGTAGCGCATGGAAAGCACCGTGCCAGCGGGCAACCGCAAGGGCTCGCGGTAGCGGTATACGGTTTGCCAGTTGGGGTCCCAATTATTGATGCGGAGGAGAGGCTTCCGCTCGCCGGAGGGCAACGTCGCGTAGGCGTCGATCACTTTCGCCAGGTTGTGCGCGTGCGGGTAGACGGCGAGAATGGTGCAGTCGCGTGGCAGCTTGAAATCGTCCGAGACGACGAAATCCCGCGCGCCGGCGGGGATATTCAGAGCGCCGTCGTGCTCAAGCAGCAGCAACTGCGGGGACCGCCGGGGCTTTTGATCGGTGAAGTAGAGCCCCACCTGAGGCAGCACGGACTCCGCCTTGCCGCTCGGTTGCAGGTGGACGTTCAGCAGAAGCTGGTTGCCGGGATCGAGTTCCCACGAATCTTCATCGGCGGAGGGCGCTGCGCCCGCTTTCCAGAACAGGAAATGGCCGTCGTCGGGGTCGAAGGCGGTGCGCTCGATGACCGGGTCCATGCCAGGCCCCTCCTTCGCGGAGCGCGCGCGATCCACATATAGATTGGCGTGATGAACCAGTTTTTTCCCGCCCGGCCGGATCTCGACAGCGCGCACATAACGAGGGGTCTTCAAATCCGGCTTCAGGATGAAATTCCAGTACAGCTCCGTGCCGCCGGCGGGAACAGAAAACGGCGCGGAAGCCTGGACGATCAAATCCGGCGGGCCCAACTGCCATCCTTCTGTGAATTTGGGCCGCGGCGGCGCCTCGCCCGAGCCTTCGGGAGCGCCTGCAGCGGCCCAATCGGCGAGGAGTTTCAATTCGGCGGCCGTGAGGCGCTGCTCGTCATCGAAGGAGCCAAAACCGGGCTCAGGCAGCCATGGCGGCATGTAGCGGCGCCCGGTCACGTCGGCGATCTGGCGGGCGTGTTTTTTCACGTCCGGATAGGTCAGCAGCGAAAACGGCCCAGCTTCCCCCGGCCGATGGCAGGAAGCGCAGTGATTGTAGATAATCGGCGCGACGTCATTGTTGTAATCAACGGCGTTGAAATCGACGGCAAACAGCGGGCCGCACAAAGCAATTACCGTAAATCGATAAGAGAGCATCCTACGGCGCGTGTTTCCGGATGGGCCACCGGTTTCCCGGCCAACACCGAGGAAATCGCATCCTCCAAATCGTGAACCTGCGCTGCGGACTTCGCGACGCCAGGCGAGGGGAAGCGGTCGTCGATGCGGCCGTGGTATTTCAAATTACCCCCGGCGTCGAATACGGCGGCTTCCGGCGCGATGGTGGCGTGAGCCCTCTCCTCTAATTTATGGCCTGGGTCGCGAGTGGCATTGCCAGGGAAGCCGTACTCCGTCATGTGGCGTTCAATGTCGGCGCGGCTTTCGGCCAAGTCCTCGTAAACCATGTGAAAGGAGACCGGGCGGCCTTCGAATTCCCTGGCGATGCGGCGCAATTCGGGGGCGTAGCGGTTGGCAATGGGGCAGTCGGTGCGGACGAAGATGTAGACCTGAATATCCGCGGCGAACGACAGAGCCCCGCAAAACACGAACGTCGCGAGGCGGATCATTAGTTTCACTTTACTCCAGTTCTGCACGCCTGGCGGGGCGGAATCGTCATGGGTCGATATGATCCTTCGTGTCGACCTTTACACCAAAGCCGTCCTGACGGCGATCGCTCTGCTTCTTGCTGCCCTGGCCATGAGGCCCGAGGCCGTCGAGGCGCAGCAGAACGAAGCGCCGAGCCTCTTTATCGAGCCCGGTACCACCCCCATCCGCAACCTGAACGGAGGAATCACCTCCGATGGCAAGGTTGTTATCAACATGTCAACCGGCGAAACCTGGGGATACCCAACTCACGGCAACGGGGCACCGTATCCGATCGAGACGCTGCCGACGGACGGGCGTCCTTCACCGGTGAAGCCGGTTTATCTGGGCAAGTTTGACTTTTCTCAGTTTCGCCGCAGGTAAATCGTGTGCCGCCCTGGCACACTTGGGACCGGCAACCACACCGCCGGGGCAGATGAGGCCCTGTTTTCCCTGCTGCCCTTCAATTGCAAGGGATTTTGGAACCGGGAGGGCGTTGTCAGCGTCCCGCCTAGCAGAGTAAACTTGGGAGAGGTGTTTCCAGGCATGCGGCAGTCCTTTCTATTTTTCACGCTCACGGTGATGCTGACGGCGCAAACTCCGCAGACGTCCTCACAGACGGGGTCCAGTTCAGGCACGCCGCAGAAGCGCGAGACCATCGCTAAGCCGATGACGGAAAAGGAGCGCAAGAAGCAGGAAAACAAGCTCAAGAAAGAGTTGGAGACTCCCTACAAGAAGTGGCTGAACGAAGAAGTCACCTACATTATCACGGACGAGGAGCGCAAAGCGTTTAAGTCTCTTTCGACCGACGATGAGCGCCAACAGTTCATCGAGCAGTTCTGGCTACGGCGCGACCCGACGCCGGATACCGAGGAAAACGAGTACCGCGAAGAGCATTACCGCCGGATCGCGTATGCCAACGACCGCTTCGCTTCGGGCATTCCCGGATGGAAAACCGATCGTGGCCGCATTTACATCGAATATGGGCCGCCGGATGAAATCGAGTCCCATCCGTCGGGCGGCACGTATGAGCGTCCCTATGAAGAAGGCGGCGGCAGCACGTCGACCTATCCATTCGAGCAGTGGCGCTACCGCTACATCGAAGGCATCGGCACAAACATCATTTTGGAATTTGTCGACACGACGATGTCGGGCGAATACAGACTCACCATGGACCCTTCGGAGAAAGACGCGCTGTTGTACGTTCCCGGCGCTGGCTTGACCATGGCAGAGCAGATGGGCATGGCGGATAAGACGCAGCGGTTCCAGCGTACCGACGGCACGCACCTCGGCACCGGCAGCCAGCCATTGCCGGAGAGCATGAACGAGTTCACTCGGCTGGAACAGTACGCGAAGATCTTCAGACCGCCCGCCATCAAGTACAAAGATCTGGAAGCGGTGGTGAGTTCGAGCATTAAGTACAACCTGCTGCCGATGAGAGTGCTGGTGGATTATATTCCCATCACCGGCTCCTCGGTGCTGACGCAAATCACGATCCAGTGGGACGTAAAGGATTTGCAGTTCAAGGACAAGGACAACACCTCGACGGCGACGGTCAACATCTATGGCCGCATGTCGACGATCTCGCGCAGGCCTTTGGCTCCTTTCGAAGACGTCGTCAACGTCACCCAGCCGACTGAGATGCTGCAGAAGCTGATTGAGGCGAGCCCGCATCGCATTTATCAGAAGACGATTCCGATGCAGCCGGGGCGGTATCGCCTAAACATCGCGGCGAAGGACCTGGTGGGAGGAAACACAGGGACATACGAAATGGTCCTGGATGTGCCGCATATCGAAGACGACGTTCTCGGATCCAGCACTTTGATTCTGGCGGATCAACTGGAAAAGGTTCCGACCAAGAGCATCGGCACTGGCATGTTTGTCATTGGAACCTCCAAGGTGCGGCCGCGCATCGGTGAGACCTTCAGCCGCAAGGAGAAGATGGGCATTTACATGCAGCTTTATAACTTCGAAGCGGACGAGAAAACACACAAGCCGGAAGGCGAAATCAACTATGAAATCGTCAAGGTGGGCGCCGCCAAGGACGCTCCTGTGCAGAAGGTGTTCGACTTTAGCGAAGATGTGAAGAATCTGCAGGGCGGAGCTTCCCAGGTGACCATCGAAAAGCTGCTCCCGCTGGCGGATCTGGAGCCAGGCCAGTATAAGCTAAATATTAAGGTGACGGACAAACTGCGCAACCCGGTCCAGACGTTGACGCAGACCGCCACATTTACGGTAAACTGATATTGTAAGAAGGTGTTCCCAGAGCATGACGCGAACGCGGACGACTTTATGTGCGCGTAGGACCCTGATAGGGTTGTTGTGCCTGTATCCGGCTGTTGTCCTTGCGGGCGGTCCGGTGGCCTTTTCCGGAGGAATCGCCGGCGAGGTGAAGTCCGCAGCGGGCATTGCCGAAATGGGCGCGAAGGTTCTGCTCTATGACCGGCATGAGCAGCTCGTCCGGCAGATGCTGACCGACGATCAGGGCCGGTTCGGGTTCGCTGCGCTGAACCCGGACATCTATTCCATCCGCGTGACGCTGGCGAGCTTTGTCCCCGCCGTGCGGCGGAACATTCAGGTGAGCGCGGGTTCGGAAAGCCTCCTGCAGATTCACCTTTCCGGCATTTTCAGCACAGTGGATGTCTTGGCATCCGGCGCACATGGCACGCTGATGAGCGACGACTGGAAGTGGGTGCTGCGTGCCTCACCGCCGACGCGTCCCATCCTGCGTTTCCTGCCGGCATCGAGTTCGCAGTCGACGAACGCACGGTCGCTGGCCGATGTTTTCTCCGGCACCGAGGGCATCGTGAAGGTATCGGCGGGTGACATCGACGGCCTGACCGCGCCCGGCCAGGACCTTGGCACGGCGTTCGCGCTGGCGACGTCCATTTACGGAAAATCGAGGTTGCAGGTCAGCGGAAACCTGGGTTACGCGATCAACGGCGGGCTTCCGGCCGCCGGGTTCCGCACCACCTATTCACGCACCAGCGAGAGCGGATCGAGCCCGGAGATCACCTTCTCCATGAGGCAGATGTACCTTCCCGGACGCGGCGACGCGATTCCGCTGTTGCGGTCGGCCTCACTGGGCGCATTCGATCACCTTGAACTTGGCGAAACATTCCGGCTGGAGTATGGCTTCAACTACGAATCGGTCACGTTCCTGGATCATTTGAATTATCTCAGCCCGTTCGCGCGGGCTACATACAACCTCAGCGACAGGAGTTCGCTGCGCGTGGCATTCAGTTCCGGCACGCAGCCGGGCCAATTGCTGGCCAGCAATGCCGGATCCGCCGACGCGTTGAACCAGAGCTTGACCGCCCTGGCGATGGCGCCGCGCGTTTCTTTATCGGACGCGCACACCCGTGTGGAGCGCCGCGAATCGTTTGAGGCGAGCTACCAGCACGTGGTGGGCAGCCGCACGTATGCAGTGGGTGCCTATCACGAGGCCGTGTCGAACGCGGCGTTCCTGCTTTCAGGGCCGTCAAATTTCCTACCGTCGACGGACCTGCTGACGCTGCCGGATTCGGAAAGCCATGTTTTCAACTTGGGCAACTACCAGCGGACTGGCTACTCTGCGTCGGTGACACAGTCGGTCGGCGAGCATTTCGACGTGACGCTCGATGGAGGACGCGGCGGGGCGCTCATCACTGGTTCCGGGGGCGCCGTGGATGCGGAATCGTTGCGCGGGTCGATTCGGACGGTGCAAAAGACCTGGTTGTCGGCCCGTGTGACAAAGACGCTGCCCGTAACCGGCACGCGCGTGATCAGCAGTTACGGCTGGACCGATTTCCACGCGCTGATGCCCTCGCATGTGTCGCTGACCGAGCCTTCCAACCTCGGCGCGACGCAGGATATCGGATGGAATGTATACATCCGGCAGCCTTTGCCTCCACTGCCAGGGATGTTCGGCAATTTCGGGCGTTTTGAGGCGACGGCCGAGCTTCGCAACCTGCGGGCGCAGGGGTACCTGCCGGTGATCGTGAACGATCAAAAGGCCGTGCTGACCAATTCTCCGCGAGCCGTGCGCGGCAGCCTCAGTTTTATTTTCTAGACGCCTGTGGCTGCTGCTGCGTCATGCAGTGCAGCGTCCCCAACCCAAGCACCAGATCGCGGCAGTAGATCCCGATGATCTTTCGCTCCGGGAATAAACGTGTCAGTCCGTTCAACGCCGCCCGATCGTTGGCATCGCCAAACACCGGCACCAGCACAATCCCGTTGGCGATGTAGAAATTCGCGTAGCTGGCGGGCAGGCGCTGCCCGGCAAAATACACCGGCTCCGGCATCGGCAGCGTGACGATCTTCAGATCCTTTCGGGCACGCAGACGGGCGAGGTTTTCCTTCAACGGCTCGTGATTCTCGTCGGACTTGTCAGGCTCGACCACCGTGACAACCGTATCCTCCGAGGTAAATCGCGCCAGATCGTCCACATGGCCATGCGTGTCGTCGCCGGCGATGCCCCGGCCCAGCCAGATCACTTCTTTGATACCGAGATAATCGCGCATGGCCCGTTCCAGGTCCAGCTTGGAAAGGCCTGGATTTCGCGCCTGAACGTCGGATAATAGGCACTCCTCCGTCGTCAGCAGCTTGCCCGCGCCGTTCACGTCGATGCTGCCGCCTTCCAGAACGATCCCCGGAGAAAACCGCTCCAGCCCAAGTTTTTCCCCGATGAATTGAGGCACGCGCGTGTCGCGCTCGTAATTCTCGTACTTGGCCCAGCCGTTAAAGCGCCAGTGCGTGATGGCGACATCGGACTTCGTCTTGACGAACAGAGGGCAATAGTCGCGCGTCCAGCTTCGGTTGGTCGGGTGGTGAAAGAAGTCGACAGCCGCGAGATCCGCCTGACAGGCTTTAAGCATCCTTCGCACGCCGCGCTCGGCCGCTTCATCCTCAACCAGAATCCGCACGCGCTCCACGCGAGCCAGATGGCGGACGATTTCCCCATACAGCCATGGAATTGGCGCGAATTTGCCCGGCCAGTCCGATTTTTCATGCGGCCAGGCGAGCCAGGTTGCCTCATGCGGCTCCCATTCGGCCGGCATGCGCAGCTTCTTCATTTGCCGGTTCATTTGCCGATCCAGCGGTTCACAATTGGGCCGTAGGCGTCTATGCGGCGGTCGCGCAGGAAGGGCCAGTTGCGGCGCACTTCGTCGGAGCGGCGCGGGTCGCACTCGACGATCAGGATCTCTTCCTTGTCCGTCGAGGCCTGAGCAATGATTTGTCCAAACGGATCCGCCACGAAGGACGATCCCCAAAATTCGAGGCCGTGATCCGGCGGGCCTTCATAGCCCACCCGGTTCACCGCGGCGACGTAGATCCCGTTGGCAATCGCGTGCCCGCGCTGAATCGTGATCCATGCGTCGCGCTGCGCGGCCCCATATTGCGCTTTTTCCGAGGGATGCCAGCCGATCGCGGTGGGATAAAAGAGAATATTTGCCCCCCCCAACGCGGAGATGCGCGCGCCTTCGGGATACCACTGATCCCAGCAAACAAGCACCCCGATGCGCCCGAATGGCGTATCGAAATTCGTGAAGCCAAGGTCGCCCGGCGTGAAATAGTACTTTTCGAAATACAGAGGATCGTCCGGGATGTGCATCTTGCGATAGATTCCCTGAATTTCGCCCTCGGTCGAGAGAATCGCAGCGGTGTTGTGATACAGGCCCTGCGCGCGCTTCTCGAACAGCGACGCAATGACCACCACGCCGTGCTCGCGCGCGATCTTGCCCAAGGCGGCGGTGGAGGGCCCGGGGATCGGCTCGGCCAGATCGAACAGGTCGGCGTTTTCCTCGCGGCAGAAGTATTGGGCGCGGAACAGTTCCTGCAAACAGACGATCTGCGCGCCGCCCGCGGCGGCTTCGCGCACCTTAGCCTCGGCCTTGGCAAGATTCTCGGCCGGACTGGGCGAGCAGGACATCTGCACCAGTCCTATGCGGAATGTTTGATCGGTGGGCATGAAGTTTCATTGTCGTAAATTTGAGAATTGGACGGCACAGGCTGCGGAAAAACTCTTCCGCCTGCCAATTGGGCCACCGCGACCATCGGGAGCGGGCGTCGTTCGGCATCTGTTGTTAGAATGATCGGCTATGAAGATCACTCCCCTACTGCTTGCGTCCACGCTCGTTGCCGCCGATCTCGCACAGGAGGGACAGCGTTGGTGGTCGCACATCCAGGTCCTCGCCGACGACAAAATGGAGGGCCGCAACACCGGCAGCGAGGGGCACAAGCGCGCGGCGCAATACGTCGCCGGCCAATTCGATAACGCGGGTTTGCAGCCGGGCGGCACACAAGGATTCCTGCAGCCGGTGGCCTTCAATGTCACCCAGATCGACGAGCCGCAGTGCAGCTTGCTCGTCGCGAAGAAGGTAAAGGATGTCTGGAAGACCACGCCGCTGAAGCTGGGCGAAGATGCAGTCTTCATGGTTCGCGATGGGCTCGCGCCGGCGATCGACGCCCCGGCCGTGTTCGTCGGCTACGGCCTTTCGATCCCCGAGGCGAATTACGACGACTTCTCCGGCCTCGATCTGAAGGGCAAGATTCTGGTCTACCTGGCGGGCGGTCCGGCGAACGTTCCCAGCGCGCTGCGGGCGCATTATTCCTCGCGCGGAGAGCGCTGGAAGGCGATGGAGAAAGCCGGAGCAATCGGTCTCGTCGAGATTCCTAATCCCAAGTCCATGGATATCCCCTGGGCTCGCGCATCCCTGGCGCGCTTTATGCCGACCATGGCCATCTCCGATGCCAAGTTCGAGGAAATCCACGGCCTGAAGTTCGCCGCCCGCGTGAATCCGGCGCATGCGGATAAGATTCTCGGCGATTCCGGCACTTCCTTCGATGACCTGCTGCAACTGGTAGACAACCGCCTGCCTCTGCCCAAATTTCCGCTGAATCTGAACTTCCGGGCTAAGGTGGCGATCAAGAAGTCGCAGGTGGAATCGCAGAACGTGGTCGGAATCATGCCGGGCAGCGATCCGAAGTTGAAGAGCGAATACGTGGTGTTCAGCGCGCACCTGGATCACGTGGGCGTCGGCGAGCCAATCAACGGCGACAAGATCTACAACGGAGCCATGGATGACGCGTCAGGCGTGGCATCGCTCATCGAAATCGCCAACATGATGAAAGCGCAAAAAACCAGGCCCAGGCGCAGCGTCATTTTTCTGACGGTGACCGGCGAGGAAAAGGGCCTGCTCGGATCGCGCTATTTTTCGGTGAATCCGACCGTGCCCAAGGATGCCATCGTGGCGGACATCAATATGGATATGTTCCTGCCGCTGTTTCCGCTGCGCTATCTGGAGGTGCAGGGACTCGGGGAATCCACGCTTGGCAACGATATCCGCGAGGTTTGCCAGAAGGCCGGCGTCGCGGTACAGGCCGATAAAGAGCCGGACCGGAACCTGTTCATCCGCAGCGATCAATACAGCTTCATCCGGCAGGGCGTGCCGGCGCTGGCGTTCAAGTTCGGCTACGAGAAGGGCTCGCCCGAAGAGGCCGTGGCGAAGGACTGGCTGAAGAACCGTTACCATGCGCCGTCGGACGATCTGGATCAGCCGGTGGATAAGCCAGCCGCGGCCCAGTTCAACCGTATTCTGTTGGACTTAGGCACGAAAGTGGCCGACGCCAAGGACCGGCCAAAGTGGAATGACAACAGCTTCTTTAAACGGTTCGCCACCGGGGGAAACTAAGCCCGCCCCGAGCTTTACGTTCGCTACCCTCATCCGGAAGTCGAACAAAATACGACTGAATCGCTTCGCAGCGGCCTTCTCGTCCTTTCGATCCCGGATCGCGTGAGCTGAAATTATCCGTGATCCTGCGCTTTAGTCTAGCGTCGTTTCGAGATTAGAGGAGGACTTCCCATGAACAAGCGGACTCTGAAGGCCATTCTGGTGCTGGCCCTGCCCGCCGCAGCCTTGGCCGACATCACCGACAAGACCCTGACCATCCCGATCGGATCAGCGGTAAACATGGAAACGGGCGCCGTGGTCAGTTCCGGAGGCGACCTCAAGTGGGACGGCATCACCTTGACCCCACAGGGCGGCGCCAAGGCAACCTACATAGGATCGGGTGATGCCCTCTATCAGAGCCTGAATCAGCAGAGCCTGCAAGCCAGCAGCCAGCTTGTGAACACGCTTCCGATACCCGTTGGAGGTTTGACCGGAGGATCTGTACTTGCCGTGTTGACCACCGCCGGCCACTGGGCCAAGCTGGAGGTAACCACCACGAGCACACCCCTCAACGTTCCCCTTCCGATCAAATTCACTACATATGGGGCGGGCTCGGGTGGCGGCGGACCGACCATCACAATGATCCAGAATAACTACAGCTACCTCGTTCCGGGACTCCCGAATTACGGCATCGCGCCCGGAGCGCTGTTCATCATCAAAGGATCCGGTATGGCGAGCGCGACTACGGTTTCCTCACTGAACGATCCCGGCAAGGGTATTCCGACATCGTGGAACGGCGCGAGCATCTCCGTGACAGTGGGCGGCGTGACCGCCAGCGCGCCGATCTACTACGCCATTGACGTTCAGATCGCGGCCGTGCTGCCTTCAAACCTTCCCGCGGGCACGGGAACGCTAACCCTGACCTACAACGGCACAACGGCAACTGCGCCCATCACGGTACTAAGCAGCGCGCTCGGGCTCGATACCTATTACGGCACCGGCAGCGGGCTCGGTGTGGCGACCAACGCGATCACGGGCACCGTCTACAACTACACGAATTCGATTCCTCCGGGGACCACGGTGGTGCTGTGGGGCTCGGGCCTCGGCAATACTGGCGATAGCGACACCACGAACACTTCGACGCCGCACGCCGTCGCCAATCCCCCCACGTTCTATATTGGCGGCATTCAGGTAACACCGTTGTATGCCGGGAGGTCGGTGTATCCCGGCGTCAACCAGATCAATTTGACGATTCCCGCCAACGTCACGCCCGGCTGCGGCGTATCGGTGGTCGCGGTGAGCGGCAACATCGTCAGCAACACGGTGACGCTGCCCGTGGCGGTAGGCGGCGGAGTATGCAACGACGCGGTGACGGGCCAGAACGGAACCACGATCACAAACCTGGCGGGCAAGTCCAACTACAATTCGGGCGCCCTCTTCATCCTTCAGGCAAGTTCGTCGGGGCAGGTGAACTCAATTGCCTCGGCGACCTTCCAGAACGTGCAGACCGCAACGTCGGCGAACGTTTCCGGGGTTACCTCGATCGGAAGCTGCACGGTAAGTACTGGGGCGAGTGGAAGCTCGGCCACCTCGACCGGCCTGGACGCGGGGACGATTTCCGTAACGGGACCCAACGGAACACAGACACTACAGTCGTTCCCACAGATCCCGGGCGGTTATCTTTCGCAGCTGCCCGCCGGCTTCATTCCCGCGTCCGGCGGCACCTACACCTTCAATGGCACCGGCGGCGCCCAAGTGGGCAAATTCACCGCGTCGGTTTCCTATACCAACCCGATGGTTTGGACCAACTCCGGTTCCATCAGCTCCGTGATTCGCTCCGCCGGGCAGACGGTGACCTGGAGCGGAGGGGCCTCGGGATCGTATGTGTGGATCGTCGGCAGTTCCTCCTCTTCCACGGCTTCGGCGAGCTTCGTCTGTTACGCCCCCCAGAGCGCGCTGACTTTCACGGTGCCTTCCTATGTGTTGCTGGCGCTGCCGGCGAGCAACAACGGAAGTCTCGGGCTCCAGAATGTTACGCCCCCCGTGTCCTTCTCGGCCTCCGGACTGGACTCGGCCTGGGCCTTCGCGGGTGTCTCCTTTGGTATTAGCCCAAGCTATAACTAATCACGAAGAACCGGTCTGAAGGACCCCTATTGACGTACGACGGTCATCGTAGTATGATCGTCGTACGTTATGGATCATCCCCCCAGACCCACCGACGCCGAACTGGAAATCCTCACCGTCCTCTGGAGCCGCGGGCCGTCCACGGTTCGCGACGTGCATGAGACCATCGCGGCGCGGAAGCCTACCCAGTACACGACCATCCTCAAACAGATGCAGGTGATGGCAGAAAAAGGCATCCTCCTGCGCGAGGATAGCCAGCGGGCTCACGTGTACAAACCGGCGCGTCCGCGAGAGTGGACGCAGAAGCAACTGGCGGGAGATATTTTGCGGCGTGCGTTTGAGGGTTCGGCCAAGAGCCTGATGATGGGTGCGCTGGCGTCGCGAAAAGCTTCCAAAGAAGAGCTGGCCGAGCTGCGCGCGCTGCTCGATGAATACGAAGGGAGGGCACGATGACGGCATTTATCCATGGGCCGGCCGCAAAAGCGCTTGGCTGGACGCTGGTTCATTCGTTATGGGAGGGCGCGGCGGTCGCGGTGGTGCTGGCCGTCGTTCTTGCCCTGACGCGGTCGGCGCGAGTTCGTTATGCCGCCGCGTGCCTGGCGATGCTCGTGCTCGCGGCAGCATTTTCGATCACGTTTTGGCATCTGATGCCGGACCAGGGCGCACTGCTTGCCGCGCGGATTCCGCTGCCGGACGGTTCCCTGCCCCCGGCGGGCCCGGGCGCGCAGCCGAGTTCCTGGCAATTCGCGGATCTACTCCCATGGCTCACGCCGCTTTGGCTGATTGGGGTGGTTTTGTTCCAGGTGCGTTGGATCGCCTCCTGGATGGCGGCCTCGAAGATGCGGAGCGTAGGTGTCTGCACTGCTTCCGACGCGTGGATCGGACGGCTGGAAGGCCTGCGCGGCCGATTGCGGATGACGCGGACGGTTGCCCTGCTGGAATCCTGCCTGACGGACGTTCCGGTGGTGATCGGCTACGCCAAGCCGGTGATTCTGGTGCCTCTGGGATTGCTCGCCGGGCTGCCGGTGAGCCAGATGGAGGCGATTCTGCTCCATGAGCTGGCGCACATCCGGCGCGGAGACTATCTGGTGAACCTGCTGCAGACGTTTGTCGAGGGGGTGCTGTTCTATCATCCTGCTGCGTGGTGGATATCGCGCGTGATCCGCACCGAACGCGAGAATTGCTGCGACGATCTGGTGGTCGCCACGCAGGGCGACGCGCATGGATATGCGTCGGCACTGGCGGCACTGGCCGAAACTCAGATTCAACAGGCGACTCTGGCCGCAACGGGAGGTAGTGTAGTGAAACGCATTCAACGTTTGCTCGAGCGGGGCGAAGGGCCTCGCGTGGCTCCGGCGATTCCGGCGGCCGTTCTGGCCGTCACGTTCGCCGTGGCGTTGGCGGCATGGCCCGCGCCGCAGGCCGCGAAGCAGGCTGTGTCCCCGTATCAGAAATGGCTCGACGAAGAGGTCGTCTACATCATCACCGCGCAGGAAAAGCAGGCGTTCGCGGCGCTGCGCACCGATGACGAGCGCAACAAATTCATCGAACAGTTCTGGGAGCGGCGCAATCCGGCGCCGGGTTCCCCGGAGAATGACTTCAAAAAGGAGCACTATCGCCGCATCGCTTACGCCAGTGACCGGTTCAAGACAAGTAGCGCGCCCGGATGGAAGACGGATCGCGGGAGGACTTACATCCAGTACGGGCCTCCGGATGAGATCGAGTCGCATCCGTCAGGCGGTAAATATACGCGTCCACCCAGTGAAGGCGGTGGGGACACGGTCACATATCCCTTTGAACAGTGGATGTACCACCTGATCGAAGGGGTCGGCAAGAACGTCATTGTCGAGTTTGTCGACAAGGCTGGAACGGGCGACTACCGGATGACGACCGATCCCAACGCGAAGTCTGCGTCCGTCGGAGTGATCGGAAGCCTGATCTACTCGTCCATGGGTCCGGGCCCGCACGCTTCGGTTTCTCTACGGTCCGACGGAGAGATGACCGTGACCGTGCCGATCGAGTTCGACGCGAACCAGTACCTGATCACTTCGAAGACGGTGAAGGCCGACGGGACCAGCATCGGCACCGCGCAGGCGATCGCGGTTTCCTGCAAGGTGATGCCGAACGACACGGGCTGCGTAGGGAACAAGTTCGAGACCCACGGACCAAATACGCTGCCACCCGGTTCGTACACGCTCACCATCGCGGTGAAGGACGCGGGAAGCTCGACGGAGAAGAGCTACGTCGTGAAGTTTTCCACGCATCATAACGAGCGATAGGCACTCGTGTGCCGCGGTTTTGGCTCGCATGCTCACGCATGCGGGCTAGGAGCGAAGGGGACAGACCGCTGTGTCCACTGAACACGATTTGTTGAAGGTGCGGTAATTGTGGGCCGGGGACACAGTGGTCAGTCCCCTTCGCCAGGGAAAATTTCCCCGTAAAGCGCGTTTTCACACAGACTCTCTCGCCAGGGTTTTACAACCCCGTCCCGTAAGGGCGGGGACAAACTCGGCCCGCTGTGGTCTCCACGAAAACATAGTAAACGGGCTAGGGAGAAGCTTGGGGAGGACTGTCCTGATAAACTGCTTCTCATGCTCTGCCGCACGCTTGCCCTGATTCTGCTCTCGCTCTCGGCTTCGGCTGCTGACGATGAACATCCCACCCTCGCCATCGGCTCCGCCGCGCCCGATTTTTCCCTGCCCGGCATCGACGGCAAGACGCACACGCTCGCCGAGTACCGTAGGAGCAAGCTGCTCGCTGTGATTTTCACCTGCAACCACTGCCCCACGGCGCAGCTTTATGAGACGCGCATCAAGAAGCTGGTGGACGATTTCCAATCGCGCGATGTGGCGTTCGTGGCGATCGAGCCGAACGATCCGCAGGCGATCCTTCTTTCGGAGTTGGGCTACACCGACGTCAGCGATAGCCTCGAGGAGATGAAGATCCGCGCGGCATATCGCCACTTCAATTTCCCTTATTTGTACGACGGCGACACGCAGTCCGTTTCCCGCGCCTATGGACCGAAGGCCACGCCGCATGTGTTTATCTTCGATCAGGCCCGCAAGCTGCGCTATGAAGGCCGCGTGGACGATAGCCAGAGGGCGTCGCTCGTGAAATCGCAGGACGCTCGTAATGCCTTAGAAGCGCTCCTGGCCGGAAGACCCGCGCCGGTTGCGCACACGCCGGCGTTCGGCTGCTCGACGAAGTGGAAATCGAAGATCGACAGCCAGATGGTGGAGACGAAGAAGATCGAAGCCGAGCCGGTGACACTCCAGATGGCCACGGCCGAGGATTTGAAGAAGCTCCGGACAAATCCCACCGGCAAAGTCCTGCTGATTAACTTCTGGGCCACTTGGTGCGGCCCCTGCCTGAGTGAGTTTCAGGACATTGAGAACACGTGGCGCATGTTCCGCCGCCGCGACTTCGACTTGGTGACCGTCGCTGCCAATCTTCCGGACGAAAAGAACGGGGTGACGAAGGTCCTGCAGGCGCAGCACGCTTCCAGCCGCAACCTGATGTTCGCGACCGAGGACACCTACGGCCTGCAGGCCGCCTTCGATCCCCACTGGGAGGCCGGCGTTCCCTTCACCATGGTCATCGCGCCGGGAGGCAGGGTGCTGTATCAAAAACAGGGCGAGGTCGATATTCTCGAGGTCCGGCGGGCAATCCTGGCGAACCTGGAAAATGAGACCTACGTTGGGCACCCGGCGTATTGGGCGCAGAAGTAGCTTACTTCTGTACCGCTCCGCCCTTCATCACGAATTTAACTTTGCGGATGGCGGAAATGTCGCTCACCGGGTTGCCGTCCACCGCGATCAGATCGGCGAGCATGCCCGGCTTCACCTCGCCGATCTCCATATGGAGCACGCGGCCCGCCACCGAGGTCGCCGATTTTAACGCCTCCGCCCTGGACATACCGTAGTCCACCATCATTTCGATCTCGCGTGCGTTGTCGCCGTGCGGAAACACGCCGACGTCGCTGCCGCTGAGGATGGTTACCCCGGCATCGAGCGCAGCCTTAAAGCTGGCTCGCTTCCGAACTAGCCCCGGCGGCTCCGGATCGCCCTTCTTCCAGCCCGCGTACTGCGTTGTCGCGTCGCCGGCGGCGAGCGTCGGGCACAGCGCGACCTGATGCTCCACCATCAGCTTCCAGGTTTCGGCGGTTCCACCGTCGCCATGTTCTATCGTTTCCGCGCCCGCCAGAATCGCGCGGCGCATGCCCTCGGGCGTACCGGAATGGACGGCCACGGGCACGCCCGCGCTGCGCGCGGTTTCCACCGCGAGTTTCATTTCTTCCAAGGAGAACGTCGGGCTCGAGCCCGGATGCGGACCCCAGCGGTAATCGCCGTACAATTTGATCCAATCCGCGCCGTGGCCGATCTGGTCACGTACCACCCGAATCAGTGAATCCACGCCGTCTGCTTCCTCGGCGCCTTGCGGCACGCGCCATTCCAGAGCGAATCCCTTGGGCGCGTAGCTGCCCGTAGCGACGATGGCTCGCGTGGACGCCAGGACACGGGGGCCGGGAATGATGCCCTGATTCACCGCCTGCTTCAGCTCGACGTCGGCATAGCCCGCGCCCTCGGTGCCCAAATCGCGAACCGTGGTGAATCCCGCCATCAGCGTCGCGTGCAGATGATTGACCGCCCGAGCTGCGCGCAGAGCCAGACCTTCGTGCATCACCTGATCGTTCCAGGGCGTCTCGTTATAAGCGTGCAGCAGGATGTGGGAATGGCCCTCCACCATGCCGGGCATCAACGTGAGGCCGGGCAGATCGATGGTGGTCGCGCCGGCCATGTCGACGCTGGGCCCGGCAGCCTGGATGCGGTCGCCCTTAATCAGCACGATCCAGCCTTCATGCATCTCCGCGCCATCGAAAACACGCGCGGGCTTCAGAACAACGGGAGGCGTGTTCGCGCCTCGTCCCCTGCCCCTTTGTGCAAACACCAGCCCTGGCATTAGCATCAACAATCCGACCACGATACTTTTCCGCATGAGGCAATTATAATGACCCGGTGACCAAACGCGCCGCGAGCGCGGTGCAACAAAATTCATGAGAGCCCTCTAAACGATGCGCACGCTATGAACAGCGTTCATTAGATCGCAGCGTGTATGATCGCTTCGCGATGCCGCGAATCAGGGTTTCCGCTACGCGGTCGATCAGCCGGTTGGATTCGACAAACAGAAATCCGCAGGCGGTGATCAGCAACGACGTCACGCCATGGACTCCGGCCCACAACGCTTGGGAAATTTCGGCGACGTCGCCCGGCTCAAGCATTCCCGCCTCCATTGCCGTCTGGACGCCTTTTACAAGCTCGCCGAAACAGCGCCCGCCGGCGGTGAAACGGAAGGTCTCCTCGCCATTCGTTTCGCGCGTGCTGATCATGAACGTGATGAGGTAATGATCGGGGTTATCCAGGCCAAATTGCACGTAAACGCGCAGGCCGCGGCGCAACCGGTGCAACGGATCCGCCGCCGTATCGCGATTGATGGCATCGAGTTTCCGTTCCAGGCGCGAGAAGGTCTCATCGCTAATGTGCTGGAGGATATCCGCCTTGTCCCGGAAGTAGAGATAAATGGTGCCGGGAGAGTACTCGATTTTCTGCGCAATCTTGCGGATAGAGACGTTTTCGTAGCCTTCCTTGACGAACAGAGTTCGCGCGGCCTCGAGAATCTCTTCCCGGATGCCTTCCTTTTCGCGTGCCCGCCGTTCGTGAACGCCCATAAGAACCCTAAACAGTGTTCAGCGTAGGGCTGACGCAAGGGAATGTCAAGCCAGAATCACTCGTGACACCCACAGGCCTTCGCCCGGATGCCGTCGGTGCCTTCTTTCAGGATGATGGGGACCATTGCCAGCCCAGCGACGGGGTCCGCCCACCACCAGCCGAGCGTCGCATTCAGCAGCAGGCCCACCAAGAGGATGGCGGAAAGATACGCACAGAGGTCGGCCTGCCGGGAATCGGCCATCATCGCCGCACTGCCGATGCCGCCGGCGACGCGCCGCTTGGCTTTTGCCAGAAGAGGCATCACCACCGCGGAGGAGGCGGCGACCACGATCCCGGCGACGCTCTTATCCGGCGTCTTGTGCAGGATCAGCGCGGCACCCGACTCATAGGCTACATAGAGGCCCAGCGCAATGAAACACCAGCCGACGATGCGCAGAGCCGTCCGTTCCGCGCCATCCATGCCATCGTGGCGAAGCCTCCACAGCAGCGCCGCGCCGGAGGTCATCTCAATCGCGCTATCCAGCCCGTAGCCGACCAAAGAGACCGAACCCGCCATTAGCCCCGCGACGATCGAAACCAATCCTTCCAACGCGTTGTAGGCGACGGTGAAGTACTCCAGCCTGCGCCCACGCGAGATGGTTTGGCTTCTTGCGTCCATGGGGGGCGAAAATCCACTTCATTCTAGCAGTGTCCGAAGATGGAAGATCGCGTGCACTACACAGAGCGAGGTGATCTGGAGCCTCGACTAAGGGGCTCTTGAATCAGGAGAAATCATCATGACATCCGCAAATGCCTCAACGAGGGAAACGTTCCAGCTCGGTGCGATCCGGACCATTCTGCGCTCGCCTGGGCCGTGTGCCACGATTTTATTTTCGCCGTACCGTCCCGGCGAGCAGGACGGCTCGCCGGCGCTTATTCTGAAGACGTATGTTGATCAGTTCGCGAGGGCATTCGACCGGCGGCACATTTCGCAATCTGAGGTATCGCGTTTCATGCAGCCGTTGCAGAGCCTGCTCGCGGACCCTACCTTTGAAGCCGGCTCACACCTGGGAAGGGCTGTTTTCTGCTCCCCATCGGTATTCGAGGACTTCCCATTAACCCAGCCGCTGCCAGCGTCGTGTAGCCTGGGAAGCTGCTTTGTAATTCGAAAACTGGCGGATGAGCTGGATCGCCCGGCTGTGTTTTACTTACTCGTTCTTCACAAGACGGGTGTGAGCCTTCTGCATTGTGAGGGCCCTAGTATGGAGACGGTTCCGCTGCCGGCGGGCGTGCCTGCAACGCTCAAGGAAGCATTGGACATGGACTTCCCCGATCACGACCTCGAGAACCGCTCTGCATCCGGAAGTTCGCTGGGCTCGATGCGCCGCGTGCGCTTCGGGACGGGGGCTGATCGTGACTCCGCTTACTTGTCCGACTACTATAAGCACGTCGACCGGGGCTTGCGCGAACTGTTCCGCGAAGGAGATATGCCCCTCATCCTGGCGGGAACGCTGGAGGATATCGCCAAGTATCGCGCCGTGAACACGTACAAGCATCTCGCGAAGCATGGCATCGCCGGGAGTCTGGATCTGAAGCTTCCGCACCACCAGTTGCTGCAACAGTCGTTGGCGGTGCTCCGGGAGGAGAGCAACGAGCGTCACGCCGCCGCGCTGAGCGAGGCCCGGGAGCACTTCGATCCGGCCCGATTTACCACCGATTTCGACACGATTCTTCCGGCCGCCTTCGACGGGAAGATCAGCCGGATCTATGTGAACGAGAGCGCAGGGAAAATCGGCTCCTTTGAGCGGGGCAGCTTCAGCAGTTGGGAAAACGAGGACCTGCTGAACCTGGCGATGGTGCAAACGCTGGTCCATCACGGCGACGCATGTGTGCTGCCCCGGGAGATGATGCCGAATCATTCGCCAGCGGCCGCCATCCTGCGTTTCTAAGTTGCACGAAAAGCTATACTTGTTGAGTGCCGCCGGCCCGTCGCCGGGGACTGGGTGACTGTGCGCAGAAATGGCGCAGAACTTGTGGTTTTTGACGCTTAGGAGGAAGCGGAAACCATGCGATCGCAGATCAAGCTGGGTGAGATCTTCGGGATCAAGATCGGCTTGCATTTCAGCTGGCTCCTGATTGCGGCGTTGATTACCATTTCCCTTTCCTACCGGTTTCACGAGACAAACCCGGCCTGGAGCAAGGAATTCGTCCTCACGCTCGGCATCGCCACGGCGATACTGTTTTTCTTTTGCCTGCTGCTGCATGAGCTGGCTCATTCGCTGGTGGCCAGAGCCAGCGGTATGCCGGTGAAGGAGATTACGTTGTTCGCGCTGGGCGGCGTCTCGCAGATCGCAAAGGAGGCGGGAAGCGCGAAGACCGAATTCTGGATGACGTTCGTGGGTCCGCTAACGAGCGCCATCATCGGAGCGGTCTGCCTTGCGACGGTAAAGATCCTCCCGTCGGCTTGGCAAGCGGTCACGGCCATGCTTTCGTGGCTCGGCTATATCAACCTCGGGCTGGCCGTCTTCAATCTGGTGCCGGGATATCCCCTGGACGGGGGCCGGATCCTCCGCGCGATTGTCTGGTGGCGTACTGGCGACCCCGAGTATGCCACCCGCGTCGCGTTACGCGTGGGGCAAGGCATCGCGGTCCTGTTCATCCTGCTCGGCGTCAGCGAATATCTGGCCGGAGGAGGGTTCAACGGCATCTGGATCGCATTCATCGGCTGGTTCCTGCTACAGGCGTCCAGCGAGAGCCGCCTGCAATCGACGCTCAAACGGTCCATGGAAGGCGTGCGGGTGGCCGACGTGATGTCGCGCGACTGTCCGGCCGCCGACCCTCATTTGAATCTGGAAAACTTCGTGGATCATGAGCTACTGCGCACGGGGAAGCGCTGTTTTGTTGTCTTCGAGAATGGCGCGCTGGCGGGCCTTATCACGCCGAACGAGGTGAACCGGATTCCCCGTCCGAGATGGCCGATGACCACGGTGGACGACGTGATGCGCCCAATCGAGGACATCCATACGATCGCGCCCGATGAATCCTTAGAAAAAGCGCTCGAGGTGATGGCAACGGAGGACTTAAATCAGGTTCCCGTCATTGCCAATGGCGAGATGAAAGGTCTGCTTTCGCGCTCCGACATCGTGAACTTCTTTCAGACGCGGGCCGAGTTGCACCTATAGAGGCGGTCGCTGCTCTTGAAACTAGTAAGATGTCCCGGTCATTTTGTTTAGCGGTTGAGTCCCCTGGCTCACGCCAGGGGTTATGAGCCCGCACGTTAGTGCGGGTGCCCGGTGTTCGGCAGGGTAGCGACGTATTCGTCATAGTCTCTTTTGGAAGATGCTTCCAGATCCCCGATCATGGCGAGCTTATGTTGGATCGCCGCGATGGTTGCCGTCTTGTAGGGCGAATCCGGCCAGCTTTCCACCACGCTGAGCCTGTAGAGTTCCCATTGACGCTCGTTCATACTCAGGGAGAGCGGAGCAGGAGGTGCCAAACACGGGCGTCCATTCCGTGACTTTATAGGTCGCCTTGCGTCCGCTCTCAAGCGCAATGCTACGTTCGGCCCCAGTTGCCGTCAATCACCCTAAGGTACTGGAACATAAGACCTACGCCATCAATCTCTTCCGAAAGCCGCCGCTCTAATGTGGCGGACGGAGTCGGTCGATTATAAGTTCAGGAAAGAGGATCAATCGAATGGCACGAAAAAAAGCTAAAACTTTGCGAACCGAGAATGACGCAACAGAAACCGTCCACGCATTGACGGAACAAATCGCGTCGCTCGCGCATGCGCTTTGGCGCGAGCGAGGCTGTCCGCACGGTTCCCCGGAAGAAGACTGGTTCAAGGCCGAACAAGAAGTCAAACAACGGCGCAAGGGTGAACTCCTGGCTCTGCTGCACGATGTCCGCACTTCGTCTTAAGAGGCCAGGGAGAAACATGAGAAAGCTGAAAAATGCGGTCTTGAACGCGAGAATTGGGCTCGACACGCGAGGCCAGGACCTCATCGAGTACGCTTTGATGGCGGGTTTCGTGGCCGTGTCCGCAGGCGCCATCATGCCGAATGTCGCCCAGAGCATCAGCACGATTTTCAGTGAAATCGCGTCTGTGATGAAAGGTGCGGCGTCTCAAGGCGGTCCGCCGGTAGGATAGGCTGTTCAGGGCAAAACAACGAAATTCTGGTGAGCCGGGCGGGGATCGAACCTAGCAAGCGGCGTTCGACGAAAAGCGAAACTTTGCTCAAAAAAAGGGGCCGCAATCGGCAGGACTGCGGCCCATCACAAAGGGCTAGAAATGGTAGATCTTTGTCCTAGCGGTTAACTAGTCCGAAAACGGCTGTAATTTTACTGCACGTTACGAGGAGGATTCGGAACTGGTGCCGCCACTTGTACTGCCATCGGCATCGGACGAATCATTCCAAAACGGGCCATCACGGCCATAGTGCGGGCCGCTGCGCCAGTGAACGACAGTTGAATCCCGGCCTCGAACGAGCAGCCGGTTTCTGCCCAGTCTCCACCCTCGTAGATCAGGGTGGACTTTTTGTTGAAGCGGCAATTATGGAAATGCTTGCCGTCAAGCACCACCGCCTTGTCGCTGAAATTTTCAGCTTGAATTAACTCCATAAATCTCCTTATCTCTTGAAATTGGACTTTTCGGCATCGTTGCCGCTAATCGATTGGTCGGGAAGAATGGACGTTTGGGATGCCGACCCCTATCTATACGCCCGGCATTCAAAGTACCACTAGATACAGGGTGGACTTAGAAATCGATGACACTATTGGATCAGATCAAATTGTCGAGCGCAAGGGGGTCTCTAAGGTTGAGCGATTACCTGATAACACGTTGCTCAATTGCATCGCAACAAACGGGGTTGCTGGTTTCACATTTCGCGTGTTCTTCGCCAAACGAACGAAGCGCAAAAGGTTCAAATACCCCTCAAGCGCAGCCGTGAAAGAGCGTGACCGACCCGCGCGAGATTCCAAAGGAATGGGACGCCAACCTCGCCCTATCGCCGCCGTATCCGCAACCACTAAATCAGCTGACTCCACATAACCTCAAAAACAGAATTGTGAACGAGTGTGCCAACAGAATACGAGACTGGGCCAGCGAGTCCCGCGAGAAGCTCCAAGGCCTCTCGACACATAGGAACACTTCGGCTAACGACTACGATCATCGCGGGGGAAGGTAGCTGCATGCGCTGCAGAATACCGATTCGATTCCGCAATCTCTCCTGCCATCCGTCATCCCTGATATACACGACAGCTACCGCGAACGCTCGATCTCCTTTAACGGCAAAGAAGCTCATCGCGGAGTCACCGCTTGCTGAGATCGAAAAGCCCAGCAGCCCAAACCACGCCCGTACCGCCCTTTTGGCCCTAATCACTTCGGGTAGCAGGTGACGTCTTGAAACGGGCGCTGTCGTTTCCTCTTTTCTAATCTCTGCCACTGCCGTCGCACTTGCGCCGAACATCTCCAGCAGACGTGAGAACGTGATGATATGAAATGATTGGCCCCTTGATGCGCGCCGGAACTCGTCTACTAGCTCGAAGCGTGGGTACAATTGGCGCTTGTTGCTGTTGTGCCACCAATCAGCTTTTTTCTCGCCTGTGACGAAAATAACGCTCGCGCCGTAGGCCTCTCCGATCTCTAGAATCGTTTGCCATATAAGGAAGTCGCCGATCCCCTCGTCGTCCTTTGCCCCATCTTTGTAGCCTGGTGGAATCTTGAGTGAAAGGCGGTCAACGTGACACTTGCGGATTTCCTCGTTGCTCTTTTTTGCAGATATCACTATCTCCGAGCGAAATAGCTCGTGGTAAAGAAGGCTTATCGGATCATTCCACTCCCACGATTCCACCTTATCAATCAAATCGCCTAGCGCCTTGTGATACTCCTTCGCAAGCGTATCGAGGTTTTTCCCCACCGTTTGCAATGTCTGATATTCTCCAACGCTTTCTAAGATAGGGTAATCGTCCTGGCGAAACGCCTGTTGTTGGGATTGCCGATTGGTTAGTTTTTGGTGCAGTTCGGCAATTTTTCGGACGCGGTTATTTGCGAACTCGCGCGCCACTTGTGCAGGAATGAGAAGACGCTTTTGTTCAATCAGCTTCTCGTAGGTCGTCTTGATCTCCGAGAGCGTTTTTGACCCCGTCGAATAGGGCAACAGCAGAGTGTTGGTATCCAAGACGACGCATGCGGAATTTTTGGTTTCTTCCAGGGGCGTAAACCGCGCGGTGAAGACTGCGGCGGCCTCTGGAAACACGCCCTCCGCAACGAAGATTTCCGCTTCCGTTTTCGCGTTGGTCGTTGAATTGTCGCCGGTAGAATCGGGTTTCGACATCAGCTATGCGCCTGACTACTATACCGAGAATCTAGCATCGAATGGGCGTCTGCGCGTCCGCTTGGTTTCTGCCGTTGCGATTTGGGGAACACATTCTGCGAGATTGAACCGAACCCTAACGGCCTCTCGTACTCAAGATGCGGTTGATTACGACACCGTGCCAAGGTTTTCCACTCCTGGTCGGGACTTGGTCGTCATTCAACCGAGCAGCAATTCGGTCAAACCCGAGTCCACCGGCTCGCAACGCCAACAGGCGCGCCACTACCTCTGTCTCACCCTCGTAATACCCAAACGGCTTTCGGCCCTCACAGTGTCCGTTCTTCAACCGAGCACGGGCACGCGCACCGCGTCCGCGATGGTGATTCCCACGGCTTCCGGCTCCGGGTCGAACTTGCCCGTCAGCAAGAAGTGTTGGACAAGTTGTGCCGCCGTTTGGAAATCCGCCGTGCCTAACGATCGGTGAATCCTCTTTCCGCCATGCCGCCCGTCCACCCAATACGGGCATTTCTTACATGAAGCGCCCGATTTGCATCCCTGAATGTGCCGCCGCCGATGTCTGAGCATGGCACCATCCGACACCCGATTTCTTGGCGAACCCGTACCCATAGTGTCACCGCGAAATATCGAGAATCTGTAACTTATTTATTTATAACGGTTAAGTAATGGTGAGCCGGGCGGGGATCGAACCCGCGACCACCGCATTAAAAGTGCGATGCTCTACCAACTGAGCTACCGGCTCTAACGTGGAAGAAATTCTATTGTAGCGCGCGACCCATTGCGGAAGCCAGCTTTGCCAGACCCGTGCGGACGTCGCCGCCGAGGTGGATGCGCAGGGCGCGGCGTCCGCGTTCGGTGAGAACCTGCAAATCACCGCGAGCCTGCGCGGCTTTCACCACGCCGAACGTGTATTTCTGGCCGGGAACCGGAAGATCGGCAGGATCGTCCGCGGTAATCTGCAGAAAGACGCCGGTGTTCGGTCCGCCTTTGTACGCCTGACCGGTGGAATGCAGGAAACGCGGGCCGAAGCCAAGGCACGTCGCGACGCGCTTCGTATCGCGCACTGAGGTGCGGATCGCCTGCAGCGCGGCCTCGTTTTCTTCGCTCATCTGGATGTAGCCGAGCAGAGCGAAATAATCGCCCGCCTTCAGCGTGTTCAGATGTTCGCGCACCGCGGCTTCGAGGGTCTTAGCATTCGTCGCGCCAAACACCGCCACGCCGTCCTCTACGAACGCGGGAGTCTCCGCCGGCAGTGAACCTTTTTCTTCAAACTCTGTCGTTAATCTGCGAGTCGCGATCTTGCTCGCCTCCACGTCCGGTTGGTTGAACGCGTTGATACCGAGAATCGATCCAGCTACCGCCGTCGCAATTTCCCAGCGGAAGAATTCCTGACCCAGATCGTAGGCGCTGTTCAGGGAAATACGCACTACGGGCTGCCCTGCTTCGGACAGTTTCTCGACGGCCTCATCCTGCGCAGCGTCGGGCGCGGCATCCAGGCGCAGATACACGAATACGCGATCCTTCCCGTACACGGCAGGCGCGCCGAGCGCTTCGCGATCCACCGGAATCAGGCCCTTGCCGTCCTTTCCGGTCGATTCGGCCAGCAACTGCTCGAGCCACGCGCCGAGATCGTGAATTCCAGGCGACGCGACGATGGTCACTTTGTCGCGTCCCTCCTTGGCAAGCGTGCCAAGCAGCACGCCCAGCAAGACACCGGGATTCTTCTCCGCCGGGGCGCACGACGAGCACGCCAGAGCCATGTTCGACGCGCCCTCCAGGAACTTGGCCGTGTCGATACCCATGGCGGCTCCGGGTACCATGCCGAAATCCGAGAGCGCTGAATAGCGCCCACCGATCGAGGGCAGCCCGAAGAAGATCCCTCGGAATTTGTCGCCTTCGGCCACCTGCTGCATCTTTGAACCGGGATCGGTGACGGCGAAGAAGCGGCTGCCGTCCCGGCCGGAGCGCTCGAAGAAATACTGCTTGAAGATATTCGGTTCCAGCGTCGAACCGGACTTGCTGGACACGATGAACAGAGTCTTCTTCAAATCGATCTTGGACTCAATGGCGCGGATCTGCGCCGGATCGGTGGAATCGAGCACGTGGACTTTCGGAAAGCCCGGCTGGTCGCCGAAAGATAGCTTCAGCACCTCGACGCAAAGGCTCGATCCACCCATCCCGAGCAGCAGAATGTCGGTGAAGCCGCCGGCCTTCACATCGGCGGCGATCTTCGCGAACTTTTCGCGATTCTGAAGCTGAGCATCGGCGATGGTTAGCCACCCCAGCCAATTTGCTTCATCCGAGCCAGTCCAGATCGACGCATCCTTCGCCCAAATGCGGCGCGTTTTCCCGGCGATGCTCCAGGCTTCGAGTGCATCTTTCACCGCGGACGCCTCTTCGAAACCGAGCGAGTACGCCATCGGACTCACGGGCGCGACGGGAATCTTGCACTTCGGGTCGACGGTGTTCAGTAACTTGTCGAAAGGCTCGGCGAAGAGCTTTACACCTTGCAGAACCAGATCCGATGTGACCTTATCGATGGAGATCCCGGCGGCGGCGAGTTTCGCCATCACGTCCTTGGCCTCTTCGATGCCGGATTCGAGCGAGGCGCGCGCTTCGCCATGATCGCGGAACGCATCGAGCGTCGCGGGAGGAATGGTATTCACCGTATCCGGTCCGATCAGTTCCTCGACATAGACAACGTCGCGCATCTTCGCGCTCTTGGTGGAAGTACTGGCCCACAACACTCGCTGCGTCATCGCGCCGCGCGCTTCCAAAGCCTCCCACTGCGAGCCGGAGAAAATCTCCAGATACTTTTGATACGCCAGCTTCGCGTTGGCGATGGCCACTTTGCCGCTCAGTGATTCGAGCGAGGGATCGCCCTTAATGTAGCCGTCGATGGCCGTGTCGATGCGGCTGACGAAGAAACTGGCAACGCTGGCCACGCGCGACGGGTCGGCGCACTTTTCGAGGCCGCGGATGTAGGCGTGCGCGACCTCGGTGTAAACGTCAGTGGAGAACAGCAGCGTCACGTTGACGTTGATCCCTTCGGCGATGGCCGCCTCGACGGCGGGAAGTCCGGCCGCGGTTCCCGGGATCTTAATCATCAGGTTGGGACGATTTACGGCCTTCCACAGCCGCCGCGCCTCGTCGAGCGTGCCTTGTGTTTCATTGGCCAGGAACGGCGACACTTCCAGACTGACGTAGCCGTCGCGGCGATTGGTGCGGTCGTAAACGACGCGCAGAACGTCGGCTGCGTCCTGCATATCCCGGATGGCGATGCGCTCATAGATGGCCTTGGCGTCGAGGGTCGAATCCTTCTGAAGTTCGGCCAGGAAATCCGAGTAATCGTTGCTGCCGACGATTGCCTTTTCGAATATCGCCGGGTTGGAGGTGACGCCGCCGACGCCGTCCTGCTCCACCATGCGCTTCAGTTCACCCGAGGTGAGCAGATCGCGTCGGATGAAATCGAGCCAGACGGATTGGCCAAACTGCGCCAGTTCAGTGAGACGGTTTTCGACAGGTGTGGAAGGAATCATATGGTCCTCTATCCCAGTTTAGAGGGATTCCACGCGCGAAGGATTCCTGAAATTTCGGTTATTGTTTTACAGTCTTGTGACGACGGGCGTGGGCGGCTCCTCGCCGGGTGGCGGACGATTTGGAGCGGTGGCGCGCCGAGGGCCGGACGGGTTTCCGCACGGCTGCTGATCCCCGGCTCTGGGTGGCCCCGTGTTTGCTGTGATGTGGCTTCGTCGCGGCGCCGGCAGGCAGAATCAGGGCGGTGAGCAGGCAGAGGATGGTAAGGATATGTTTGATCATAATCCCCTTGTCAAAAGGTACAAAACATTATGACACGTTTTTCCGGGGCCGATCTGATATGCTCTCGGCATGAGATTTCCTCGTGCCACGCTTGTGCTTGGAACCGTGTTGCTCGCGGCCGCCTGCACCGCTGCACAGCCGGCCAGCGCTCCCCCGGACCAGAAGGAAATCCGCGATTACCGGTTGAATATGGACGTCATCGATCGCAGTGTTCGTGCGTTCAGGGCCATCACGGGCGATCCCGCAGCGAAGAAGTGCGGCAGCTCGAACGGCCCCGGGGCCGCCACGCTCGACGAGAGCGAGAAGCGCCTGAACGCCTGTCCGGCCGCCCTGGTTCATTTGAAGGAGGCCGGAGTCAAGCCGCGCGAATTCATGATTGTGACTATTGCGCTGATCAGCGATGTGACGGCCGTCGGCATGAAGAAAGACGGAACGCTCAAGAGGTATCCGGAGTCACTTTCTCCCGAGAATGCGATGTTCATCGGACAGAATTTTGAACAGGTCCAGGCCAAGATGAACGCCATGGCAAGCGCCAAGTAGCAGCGGCACGGGGCATTCTCCTTGGCAACTTCCCGCAGTGTTGGAGGGCGTCGGGCGCAAACGATCCGGCATCGTTCGCAGCGGCAGGGGCGCTGTTTTGTTCGGCATCGCGGCCGTGGCATGCTTCCTGCTCGCGCGTGGATGCTTCGCTACTTAATGTCGACCTCAATCCCCTGCTGGCTCGATGCGCCGTTAATGGCAATGATCACCAGGTCCTGCGGACCCGATGCCACAGTGCTCGGGATCTGTACGTTCACCTGATAGACGCCGACTTGGCCCGGAGCCAGGCCTGCAAAGGATACTTGTGCCGACACTCCGCCGACGTATACGAGGATTGGATAGTAGGTGTAGGCCAAGGGCGACGCCGGCCCGGCTGTGCCAGCAATGACCAAGGGACTCGTGATGCCTAAGCCGACCGCATAGAATGTCAGGTATGAGCCCTTCGGCGCCGGGTTGGTTGCCGAGTTGAGCGACCCGTCCTGATTCGTCGCGTTTACATGGGTCGCAGTTTCGCCGCTCACATAGACCGCGGGCTTCGCCGTGCGGACACCGATGACGATGATGTTACTCGACTGCCCCTGGTAGTTCACCCAGATCAGCGCGTTGGTACCGGGAATCTCTCCGTAGGGCACAATCACCTCGGCGCGAGTGGCGGAGGCATACGAGATTGCGGCCGCGATGCCATCAATGATCACCGTCGTGCCGCCAAGGTTATTGGGTAAATTGCCGGCCGGCGCGCTCACACCCGGGTCTGGTCCGAGCCCGGAACCGAATATGATGATCCGCTGGCCCGGCGCGATCATTCCGGGTAGCAAGCTCGCATCGCTGAACACCGCATCCGCGCTGATGCTGGGCCCAGAAACCGGGGTTCCGGTAATGGTGATGCTTATGGCTTGGATCGTACCGGAGTTGCCCGGCGTGCCATTGTTTTGAATGGCCAGCCGCCAAAAGCCGAATGAGGATTGGCCATTGGAATTTGCGAGCGGCTCGTTGCCAGCGAAGGGCCCGCGCCCAGCTTCGGCTGGACAAAACGAGGCGAATTTGGTGGACGCGCTGTCGTCAAAGGTCGTGTTGATGTTTTGCAGATTGCCGCAGTTTCTTTCGAGCAGCTTTGTCCTCGTGCCATAGGGAGAGTAGAAGAACACATTCAGATCTCCAACCTTCGGGTACTCAACCTGCAGCTGAACCGTAACCTTGCTGACGTTCAAAGCCTGGTTAACAGGAATTTCAGCCACGGTGAAAAAGCCGGGGCTATAGACAATAGGCAGCGGCTCGCCGGGGTAATTGAATGTAGCCGTTTGGCTCTGCGCAAACGCGCAGGCGGCTCCAACAGCAAGAAAAGACAAGATTCGAGTGGTCATTGCCGAGAGCTCCTTCTGAACTAGCTGACGATGGCATGATGCTGGAGCAACCTGTGAGATTTAGTTTTCCAGCGAGCAACGGAAAAGGAGCCCTGCGAAATCACGCAACTTATTGGAATAGATGCGGTCGGTGTGTTTCCGCACCTTCACTTCGGCCAGACCACATAGTCCGCATCCGTCGATATCATCCGCGGCGATTTTGAGCCCGGCGCTGGATGCACCTCCACGCGGTCGAGGATAGCATCCTTCACCTGTTCCAGAGAAAGGCCGTTTCGCCAGGTCGTGGCATGGGGCTCCTCCCAACCGATCTCCACATTGCTCATGCGAAACCCGCGCGCCTGTCGAACCGTTAGGGCCGTCGCGGTATGTTCGTAGGGAGCGCTGGGATCAGACGATACAAACAGCTTGATATTGTTCAACCGCACCCCCTCCAGCCAGCTTGTTGGATGGCCGTTGATCACGGAAGGGCCCGTGCCATGCGCCACCACATTCTGAACAATTACATTTCGAATCTTGCCGGCAGCGGGTTCATTGGCACGCTTCGTTCCGTCCACTTCACTACGCCTCTTGATGTTGAAATGCAGCGGATCTCCGTCGCCCCACCAAAACCAGTCAAACCGCCGCGTTTCGATGGTCAGGTTCGACAACACCACGTCCTCCACGATGCCGCCATCGAACACCATGAACGCAATCCCCCGGTTGGAATTCGTAATCACCACGTTGTCGATGTTGACGCGACGGATCGCCTTGGAATTTCCGTCGCAAAACTTGATCGCGCTTGACGCCGAAGACAGCCGGCAATTGGTTACAGTCACGTTTTCCACCGGGAGCGCCGGCCCCCAAATATCCGCCGAATAGAACACGAGCGCGTCGTCGCCGGTTTCGATGGTGGAGTTGGAAATGCGAACATCCTGACAACCGTCGGGATCGATGCCATCGGCCCACACGCCGTCCTTCTGGCTGGAATAAATGTAGACACTGTCGATCGTCAAGCGCTTGCAGGCGTAGGGATTAATGGTCCAACTACGCGAGCGAAGAAACTTCAGCCCGGTAATCCGCACATCCGTGCAGCGCAAGAGCAGCACCATGCGCGGATAAATCTTCTCGTCGGGGAAACCAAGCGGGAACGGGCGCATCAGTGGTTTGCCGGTTGCCTCCATCAGGCGCTGGTTGGAGAGGATGTAGAAATCGGTGATGCTGTTCAGGTGCCATTCATAGGTCGATTGCCCATCGAGCGTGCCCCGCCCTTCGAGAGCGATATCGTGCAGGTCCTCACCGGAGATCAGCGCGGACTTTGGCGATGGGTCGAACTGCGAACCGTCCAGGGAGGCGAATATCGTCGCTCCGGCTTCCAGGTAGAGCCTCACTCCAGAACGCAAGTGGAGTTGGCCGCTGGTATATTCGCCAGGACCAACGTAGACGGTCCCGCCACCCGCTTTCCCGCAGGCTTCGATCGCGTGCTGCAGGGCAGGCCGAGCGTCCTGTGATTTGATCCCTGTCGCGCCGTAATCTTTCACATTGAAGACGGGGTGGGCACCCAGCAGACTAGCAAGCATTGCGAAGAGGAGCGCGATGCGTCGTGGCATCCCTAGAGACTATCGCGTTTCGCTGCGCTATTTCGGGCACCGGTGCTTTGTGTTCCCGGAAACCCTGCTTAATGATTCATGCTCTGCCGGAGGTTGACGAGTACCTGGTCCGTAGCGTCCAGCCGGACGAAAAAGCCTGCCCGTGGGTACTCATAATCGAGGATGATGTAGATGGTGATCGTTAGAATAAGCGCGAAGCCCAGCGTGTGGATCCAACTGCGGGCCTTGCCACTGGCGTCATAACCAGCCAGCAACGAACAGATCATTGGGACCAATGCGAGAAGCACGAAAACGATTCCCGGGGGATGCGTCTGCAAGGCTACCGCCCGGGTCGTCGTGATATCGATCATCGTATTCAGCGATGCCAGGATGAAAGCGGCCGTCGGAGGCGGGCACCCCTCACGGCAGGCATTCACGGCGTGGGACCAGATTTCGTGTTGCAGAGCCTTGGCCCGGTCCATTTCGATCTTGGCAGAGTCCGAATAATCCCCGATCTTTTGATAGAAGGCCAGTCTGGCATCCAGATACTGGCGGAAGCTTTCGCGCTGGCGCGCCTGCGCGTCGGGTGGTAGCAGATCGATGCGTAGATACGCGGTCTCAATGGCATTGGTCTCGGCCACAATCAGCAGCCGCTTCGCCTCGAACCGTGTGGATGCGCCGGAAAATGTGAATGCGATCAGAAGGCCCATTAATGCAAAGACGGCGCCCAGCAGCGGGCTGAATGCCTTACCTGCGCCTTCCGCAGCCCGTCTCCCAAGCCGGAGGCCAAGTTCGAGGAATGAGAGCATTCCGGCAAACAGGAGAACCACGACAAGGACGATTTGGAACGTAGTCATTGAACCCTCTGCAACCTCGCGATGAGGCTGAGCTCACTCCGCCGCGACAATATTCACACGGCAACAGATGCCTGCCGGGAAAGAGGCGGTTTATTTTAGTTGAAGGTCCTTCTGTGGCGGGCCTTGACGCAACCCCGGAAACTCAATACGCTAGTACCCGAAAAGGGGTAACATTCATTATGGACCGCCGCCGCTTTTTTGGAACCACCGCTTCTCTTCTCACCGCCTTTCAGGCTGGCTCGCTGGCCAAAGCGCAGGATGCCATCTCCGCTGTAAATGGGAGGCCGGCGGACACCGTCGCTCGCGACGAAGACTTCTGGTTTAATATTCGCCACGCGTTCACGGTCGATCGCAATATGATCAACCTGAACAACGGCGGCGTGTCCCCGGCCCCAAAGATCGTCATGGACACCGAGGTACGCTACCTGGAAGTGGAGAATCTCAACCCGTCCTACTACATGTGGAATGTGCTGGACCCCGGCGTGGAGACCGTCCGCAGGCGTCTGGCCCGCATGTTCGGCGCGGACCCTGAGGAAATCGCCATCACCCGCAACGCCAGCGAGGCGAACGAGATTATCCAGCTTGGCATGCAGTTGAAGGCCGGCGATGAAGTGATCACGACGAATCAGGACTACCCGCGCATGATCACCACCTGGCAGCAACGCGAGCGTCGTGATGGAATCAAACTCAAGCAACTCACATGGCCCGTGCCACCACCGAGCATGGATTATCTGGTGAAGATCTTCGAAGACGCCATCACGCCGCGGACGAAGGTAATCCACATCTGCCACATCACCAACCGCACCGGCCAAATCTTCCCGGTGAAGAAGATTTGCCAGATGGCGCGGGCCCGCGGAATCGAAACCATCGTCGACGGCGCCCATGCCTTCGCACAATTCCCCTTCACTCACGCCGATCTCGATTGCGATTACTACGGCACGTCGCTGCACAAGTGGGTGCTGGCACCTATCGGCACGGGCATGCTCTATGTCCGGAAGAACAAAATCCCAGGCATCTGGCCCATGATGGCCGCGCCAGATTCAATGCAGGACAACATCCGCAAGTTTGAGGAAATCGGCACACACCCGGCCTCGCAGCGCAATGCGATCACCGAAGCCATCAACTTTCACGAAAGCATCGGTGCGGAGCGCAAAGCCGAGCGTTTCCGCTACCTCCGCAAGCGTTGGTCCAATCAGCTGCGCGAGCTGCCGGGCGTCAAGATTCTCAATAGCGAAGATCCGGAACAATCCTGCGCCATCGGCTTCATCAGCGTCGACAAGATCGATGCTCCCGCTTTGTCGAAATACCTCTGGGACAAATACCGCATATGGACGGTGGCGATCGTTTCGCCCGGCGAGTACCAGGGCCTGCGCATCACGCCCAACGTCTATACGACGCTCGAAGAGGTCGACACGTTCACCGAAGTGATGACAACGATCATCAAACGCGGCTCGATCCCGGCCTAGTCCCGGCTACGCTGGCCTTCCTTGTTGACCGAGGCTATCGATCCTTAATACACTTCCCTTACTGTCTGGCAGACATGCGAAAGGGAACGATATGAATCGAGGATCGGTTTTTGCTGCACTATGCCTCGGTGCGATGACTCTGGTCGCGCAGCGACGCGGCGGGCAATTGGCCGATGTGGATCAATTCCGGTTTCGTTTTGTCGGCCCCCTGGCCGGCAACCGTGTGGCGGCCGTCGCGGCCGTGCCGGGGGACGTGAACACCTATTACGCCGGTGCCGCGTCGGGTGGCATTTTCAAATCCGTCGACGGAGGATTCGGATGGACCCCGATCTTCGACGATCAGCCCGTTGCCGCTATTGGCGCACTTGCGGTTTCGCCGTCGAATCCCAATATCGTGTGGGCGGGCACCGGGGAAGCCTGGGCTATCCGCGACGTGGACGTAATGGGCAACGGCATGTACAAGTCCACCGATGCGGGCAAGACCTGGCAGCACATCGGACTGGAAGAAACCGGCCGCATCGGGCGCCTCATTCTGCATCCCACCAATCCGGATATCGCCTTCGCTTGCGCGCTCGGACGCATGACGGGACCGCAGCAGGAGCGCGGCGTCTACCGTACCCTCGATGGCGGAGAGCACTGGGAGCGTGTGCTGTTCGTCGATGAAAATACCGGCTGCAGCGGGCTCACCATGGACGCCAAGAATCCGCGAGTATTGTTCGCCGGAACCTGGCAGGTGGAGATGCACACTTGGGGCGAACTCAGTGGAGGCCCCGGCAGTGGCATCTACACCTCCCGAGACGGGGGCACTACTTGGAAGCGCGTGAACGCCGCTGGCCTGCCGAAATCGCCGCTCGGAAAGATCGACGTCGCGGTCGCGCCCACCGATTCAGACCGGGTTTATGCGCTTATTCAGACAGCCGACCAAGGCTCAATGTGGCGCTCCGATGACGGAGGCACGACCTGGCGAGTCGTCAATTGGGACCGCGCATTGATCGGCCGCGCCGGTTACTATATCCACCTGGCGGTTTCGCCCGCCAACGCGAATGAGGTCTTCGTATCGAATAGCTCCTTCCATCAGTCCCTGGACGGCGGCGAAACGTTCCGGCCGACTCAATGGGGAGGCGATAACCACGACATCTGGTGGGACCCCACCAACCCGGACCGTTTCATCATCACTCACGATGGAGGCCTGAACATCACCACGTCGCACGGGCGCGGATTTAATCGCGTCACGCTGCCGATCGGCCAGATGTATCACGTGTCTGTGGACAATCAGGTGCCCTACTATTTCTACACCAACATGCAGGACAACACCACGATGCGCGGGCCAGCCGTACAGGTGGGCTTCGGCGGATTCGGGCGCGCTGCCGAACCCGGTTGGGACCGCGGGATGGGCGGCTGTGAATCGGGGTTCACTTATGCGGACCCCACCGATCCAAGCGTCGTCTGGGCAACTTGCTACGGCGACGAAGTCACGCGCTGGGACGCGAGGACAAAGCTCGCCCGTTCGGTGAGCCCGTGGCTGCACACGCTCGATTCCCCTCCCAACGACACGAAGTACCGCTGCCACTGGACTGCGCCTCTGGCGATCGATCCGTTCGATCACAACACGGTGTATTACGGCTGCCAGGTGATTTTCCGGACCACAAATGCCGGTCAGAGCTGGAGCGTCATCAGCCCCGATCTCTCCACGCAGGATCCGAAGTATATCGTTCCCTCGGGCGGCATTGTCGGGGACAATCTCGGCCAGTTTTACGGCGAGGTGGTCTTCGCCATTGCGCCGTCCACCGTGCAGAGAGGCCTGATTTGGGCGGGCACCAACGACGGCAAGATTTGGTACACCAAAGACGCCGGCGCGCACTGGAACGACATGACGAAGAACGTCGGCATGAAGCCCTGGGGGACGATCACCAGCATCCAGCCGTCATTTTTCGATCCAGGCACTGCGTATGTTTCCGTCGATTATCATCTGATGGACGATCGCCAGCCGTTCATCTATAAGACCGTCGATTTCGGCGTGACTTGGACGAAGATCACCGGAGGCCTGCCGAGCCATCCGCTCTCCTATGTGCGAATCATCGCCGAGGATCCGAACTGCAAGGGCCTTCTGTTCGCGGGCACCGGCAACGCATTATTTTACTCGCTTGACGACGGCGGCCACTGGACCAATCTAAAGAACGGCCTGCCGCCTGCGCCGGTTTCCTGGGCCGTCGTGCAGAAGCAGTTTCGCGATCTTGTGGTTTCCACTTACGGCCGAGGCATTTATATCCTGGACGACATTACACCGCTGGAGCAAATGGCGAAGGGCGTGGGCGGCGATACGTCGGTGTCGCTCTTTAAACCGCGCGAGACCATTCGGATTCTGGGCGGCGGGCGAGTGTACGTGAACTATCAGCTGAAGAACGCCCCAAAGGGTCCAGTGCAGGCGGCGATTCTCGATAACGAGGGCAAGGTGGTGCGCGAGCTCCGAAACGCGCCGGGTCGTCCGGGCCTTAACCGCACCACCTGGGATCTGCACTACGACCCTCCGCGGTTGATCGCGCTGCGCACGGTTCCGCCCGAGAATCCACATATTTTCGAAGAGCCTCGCTTCCGCGGGCAGGACTCAAGGGCTATTACGCATTGGGGTGCGGCTCAGGCCCAGGTGGGCCCGGTGGTCGCCCCCGGCTCGTACAAGGTGCGGATCAAGGTGGATGGTGAGTCGTATACGCAGCCGCTCGAAATCGTGAGGGATCCGAGCAGCACCGGCAACGATGCGGACCTGAAGTCCCAGGTAAAGCTGCAGCTCCGCATCCGCGACGATCTTGACGCCACGTCCGACATGGTGAACCAGATCGAATGGATGCGGAAGCAGCTTGACGACGTACAAAAGATGCTCAAATCCGACAAGACTAAGGCCGATCTCCTGAAGTCCGTTCAGGAGATGGACCAGAAGATGCAGGGCGTCGAATACAAATTAGTATCAAAGGCGCTGACGACCAGCGACGACAAGTATTTCATCGCGGCGTACAAAGTTTATTTCAACCTGATCTGGCTGAACGGAGAAGTCGGCACCGGCGCGGGAGACGTCGCCGGAGGTGCGGATTACAAGCCCACCGATACCGCTTGGACCCTGACCGACATGATCGAAAAGGATCTTGCCGCGGCCACAGCGGAATACCAGACGCTCATGGGGAAAGACGTCCCGGCGTTTAACCGGACCCTTGCCGCCAGCGGGATTACTCCCTTGGCTGCAAGCAGCCCAAGCGGGAATCGGGAGTAGCGCTCTTGCTGTCGCACCACCGCGGGGACGGTGCCCTGAACTAGAATTGAGCCATGGTATCGCGGAGGGCATTCTTCTCCATCCCTGTAGCCTCTGTGCTACGGGCCCAGGAAAGGAGGCCGGGCATGTTCGCCGACGCCGAAGCCTACGAGCGATTCATGGGCCGATGGAGCCGGCTGGTGGCTGTTCAGCTGGTGGAGTTCGCCGGCGTGCCGCAGAGTGGACGGTTCCTCGACGTTGGTTCAGGCACCGGTGCGCTGGCCTTCGCGCTCGCGGAAACGAGGACCCAAGCTCGCGTGCGCGGGATCGACCCATCAAAGGAATACGTCGATTACGCGAATGGTAGGAATCCGTTTCCAGAACGGGTCGGATTTGAGACCGGCGACGCCCAACAGCTGCGCTTTACCGATGCAAGTTTCGACGCCAGCCTCTCGCTGTTAGTGTTCAATTTCATCCCCGATTCGAGCAAAGCCCTACGGGAGGTTCGTCGCGTGACCAAACCCGGGGGACAAATCTCAGCGGCCGTCTGGGACTATGGCGATGGCATGCGGATGCTACGGGTTTTCTGGGACGCCGCCGTGGCCATCGACCCGAAAGCCGAGAAGATGGACGAGAAGCACATGCCGCTGTGCCGTGCCGGTGATCTGTCGGCACTTTGGCGGCGAGCCGGCTTGACGGACGTCCGAGAGCAGCCGCTTACGATCACGATGAGATTTGAATCGTTCGCCGATTACTGGGATGCATTTCTCCTCGGGCAGGGCCCTGCCGGCACGTACGTCAGAAGTCTTAGTCGCGATCAAACACGGGCCTTACGCGACGAAGTGAAGAGGCGAGTGTCGCCAATAACAGACAACGTGTCCATCTCACTCTCCGCGAGAGTTTGGTCTGTGCGCGGAACCGTCCCGAGGACCCCATAGATGTGGGGTCTTAGGAGAATCGACTCAGGCAGGCTCGCTGACGCGCGACGACGCGTGATCTGAGCAGATCCTGGCAATAGCTTCGCGATACTCCGCGATCAGGCGCTGGCACAGTTCGGCTGCCGGCGGAATATCGTGAATATCCCCTACACCCTGCCCAGCCGACCACACGTCTTTCCACGCCTTCGCTTCTCCCTCAGCGGAGATCTTCATCTTGACGGACGATTGCAGATTGTCCGGATCGGCACCGGCGGCGATGATGCTTGCGCGCAGGAAATTCGCGTTTACGCCGCTGATGGCTGGCGTGTACACGATGTCCTCTGCGGCAGATGCGAGAATCATCTCTTTGTGGCCGGAGGGTGCTAAGGATTCACGCGTGTTGATAAAGCGCGTGCCGAGATATGCGAGGTCGGCGCCCATCATTTGCGCTGCGGCGATTTGACGCCCGTTCGTGATCCCGCCGGATAGAATCACCGTCTTTTCGAACATCTGGCGAATCTCCGCCACAAACGCAAAGGGATTCAACAAACCGGCGTGGCCTCCGGCACCCGCGCAGACCGCGATCAATCCGTCCACGCCGGCGTCGGCGGCTTTGCGAGCATGGCGAAGGTTGATGACGTCGTGGAACACGATGCCGCCGTAGGAGTGAACTGCATCAACAACGTCGCGCACCGCGCCTAGCGACGTAATGACGATTGGCACCCGGTGCCGAACCGTGATCTCAAGATCGCGACTCAACCGTTCATTCGTCTTATGGACGATGAGATTCACACCGAAGGGGCTGGCAGTATTGCCTGTCAAGGCCTCGATGCGGTTGAGACGCTCCCGTATTTCCTCGAGCCATGCCGCATACCCTTCACTGGTTCTCTGATTGAGCGCGGGAAAGGTGCCGATGATTCCGGACCGACATGTTTCAACGACGAGATCCGGACCGGAGACGAGGAACATCGGCGCGGCGATCGCGGGAATGGAGAGCGTCTCCCGCCAGGAGGGGTTGCTGAATGGCATTTTTCTATTGTGACTGGTTGATCGCCGCGACGTCTCTCACACTGGACGGCTAGAGGGAAAAAAGAGGCGGGAGCCGAAGCTCCCGCCGTCCTCTTAACGATCGAACCTAACTCACCCAACGCGGCGAAGGGCAAAGGCCCCGAGCAGCGACACCGCACCCAACAATCCAATCAATGGAAAAGCGGATGCAGTGTGAGGCAACTCCACCGGAGTCTCTACCGGTACGGGCGCCGGAGGAGGCGCTGGAGCGGCTTCCTTGGGCGATTCAACCGGAGCAGGAGGAGGAGTCACAGCAACCTCCACCGGCGCGGTTTCGGTGATCGGTGCGGTCTTCATTTCCTCAGGAGCCACGGCCGTAGTTGTCGGCACCTCCACCTTTGCGACAGCCGCGATCTGCGCGGACATACCCTTTGGATACGCAAACTCCTGGCCAAAGTTGTCGCCAGGATAGAACCAGGCCCTTAGAGCGGGCGGATTTCCGGCCGGGACCTCCCAGAACACGAACTCGGTTTTGTCGGCAGTTTTCAGCTGATAGTTCGGCATTGCGAGAATCGTGGTGATCAAGTGCATCCCGTCCTTATCGAAGATCTGCACAATATGCCTGTCGGACTGAGATTCGAGCAGCTTGAAGGTATAGGTACCCGGCGGAAGGACTGTATTGGGGACCTGTATGGTCTCCTTGACAGTCAGTGTCGTTTTTTTGTTCCATTCATCGGCGCTCGCGACAGGCGCAAGAACCAGCGCGGCAGCCAGTGAGGTTAAAGCAAGAAATCGTGTTGAACTCAACATTTTTCTACCTCCTTTTTCATTTCGGTAGACGCTATGGAAGGTGCATGTGGACAACCAAGAAGCCTAAGTGATTGATTGTTCGTGAGTGGGTATAATTCAAGGTGGGAACTGCGCAAAAGTTGGGTCCTGCCATTGGATATGGCGCGCCGAACGGCGGGTTGGCAACTAACATGCAATTATACAGTTACAACGTGTCACTGATGCGTGCGATTTCACCCATTGTCGTGGCCATTCGGCTCATTTCACCCACATTTGGGTTATTCCTGGGCCACCTTCCCATTTGGGCTCAGGAGGAAAAGCCTTTCACGCTCAAAGCGCACGCGGAGCTGGTTCTGCTGGACGTGAGCGTGAAGGAGGCCAAGGGCGGGTACATCTCTAACCTGAAGAAAGAGAATTTTCAGGTCTATGAGAATGGCAAGTTACAGACCATTGCGCATTTCAGTAGCGAAGATACGCCGATCACCATCGGCTTGGTGATCGACGGTAGCCGAAGCATGCGGCCGAAACGCGCGGAAGTGCTCAATTCGGCACTAGCCTTCATCGATGCCAGCAATCCTCGCGATGAGATGTTCGTGACCCATTTTAACGATCACGTCCGCCATGGATTGCCGCCCGGACTCGCGTTCACTGACGATCGAGACGTGCTGCGCAAGGCCTTGTGGACCGGGCGTTCGGACGGCATGACATCGCTCTATGACGGCATTCTGGACGCATTGCACCAGCTCGATTCCGGCAAGCAGGATAAGAAGAGCCTCGTGGTCATTAGCGATGGCGGCGATAATGCCAGCACTCACGGATTCAACGACGTCCTCGAGGCGGTGCGGGCGACGAGAGCGACCTTGTACATGATCGGTATCTTCGACGCGGACGATCCGGATCGGAACCCAGGCCTCCTCCGCCGGCTCGCCTCGATCAGTGGCGGTGTAGCGTACCTCCCCCAAGATCTTTCCGAGCTGGAGGCAATCTGCCGTGGAATTGCTAAAGATATTCGTAACCGTTATTCCATCGGATATGTTCCCATGAGAGCCGATGATAAGGCTTCCTTGAGGACAATCCGAGTCTCCGTCAACGGAGGGGGACCGCAGAAGCTAATCATCCATGCGCGAACGCATTATTTGCTTCCCGCGTTGCCGTGAAGCTGAGGATCGCCATGCCGCGGGCCCGCCTCCTCCGCATGGTTCGAGCGCTCCTGTTCATCGCCGGCGTCATCTGTTTGGGGATATATTGCTACTCCTACATCTATCGGACCACGTACCAGATATACGAAGGGTGGCGATTTGATCACGAAACACCAGAAGTGGCACCACCCGCTCCCGTGGAAGAGAGACCCGCGCCGCTTCCTGCCGTGCTCCCAGATCCGGACCGGGGCACACCTTCACCCGAGCCTTCCCTCAAGTCTTCACTCCCTGCAGGAATTATTGGCCGAATTTCCATCCCGCGTCTTCACCTTTCGGCGATGGTCGAGGAAGGCTTGGACGCACTCACGCTTACCCGAGCCGTGGGTCATATTCCCGGCACAGCGCTGCCGGGTGAACCGGGAAACGTTGGCATTGCCGGTCATCGCGATACGTTTTTCCGCGCGCTGAGAGACCTTCAGCCGCAGGATGAGATCGATTTCACCACGCACTCCGGCCGCTACCACTATGTCGTCGAGTCCCTCAGAATTGTCGAGCCGGACAACGTCAGCGTACTCAAGCCAGATGAAGGCCACACGCTGACCATCGTGACCTGCTTCCCGTTCGAATACATCGGCAAAGCTCCGCGCCGCTTCATCGTGCGCGCGGTCTCCGAATAACAGGTGGTGATGCGCCTAGACGGCCCAAGTGTCGGCGAGGACGCGCTCGAAATTCCCGCCGAGAATCAGTTCGATGCTCCGGTTGGAGTATCTCCGCCGTACCAGGCCTTCCGTCAGGTCGTAAATCTTCTTCCCGTAGTCGATTCCGTCGAGGTCATATTTCCTGGCGGGACGAACTGAGACATCACGTCCATCTAAATCGACGTCACTGCCGATGCCGACGTGCTCCACCCCGACCAATTTGGCGACGTGGTCAATGTGGTCCAGCACGTCGTCCATGGTGACGCGCCCGGCGGGCCGCACGAAGGTGCGAACCATGGTGATTCCCATGACACCCCCTTTAGCCGCCATTCGCCGAATCGCTTCATCCGTCTTGCACCGGGGACTGCCGGGGACGAGTGTGCGGCAGTTGGAGTGCGTCACGAGAACAGGCTTACGGGACATTTCGATGGCATCGATTGTCGTCCGATCGCCGCAGTGGGAAATGTCGACGGCCATGCCCACCGCATTCATTCGCTCCACGATTTGAGCGCCGTATGGACTGAGCCCGCTGTCGAGCGGGTCAGAGGATCCGCCGCCGATTCGGTTGCCGCTATAGGTCAGCTGGGAGACTCTCTGGCCAAGTCGATAAAACCGGTCCACATCGTCAACGGTTCGAAAATGTGCGGAATTTTGTTGGCCGATGAGGATGCCAATCTTACCCATTCTCTTCGAGTCGTTGAAATGAGCTGCGCTTTCGATGAGCTGAAAACTCTCTGGGTGAGCATTGATGAATGTGTTCCACCCCAGGATGTCTCTCAAGGACTCCGTGTATACGTCGCCGGCGATGTACCCAACAGCGGGGTGAAACACGTTGATTCCCGAATTTCTAAGCCGTTGAAAATCGGTCTGCCGGAATTGGCCCGGATCGGCCTCCCAAGCCGACAGTCTCCCGTAGTTCAGCGTCAACAAGCCCAACATGTCGATGACGGTCGAGCGGCGAACCAGATCCAGCGTGAGAGCGGAATATTGGGCTCCACTCTGGGCAAAGAGGGAGAAGCGGCCGGAGTTGACCATCGGCGCGGAAAGAGCCGCACCCTTCAGAATCGACTTAAGGACCGAGCGACGAGAGATCATCAAGCGACTAATCTAATTAGACTAGCACACCCCTGAAAGCCAGGACGGATCACTCGCCGATCATTGAGAAGGCCAGGCTTGCGGCGTGGAGACGGCCGGCTTCACCTGTATCACGAATCGGGGAGGTTGGCCTTTTTTGACGTTCTACTTCTCCCCGAATGCCAGCAACACATTTCCCGCACTCCCACCCCAATTGCCATAGCCGGAGGGGACGTAAATCATTCCGTCGATCACCACCGGACCGGGGCCGTCCATGGATCCACCCTTCGCCGGAACACCATTTACGGTCTTGAACTCCCGGACGGTATCGAAGTCCCACAGAATCTTGCCGTCTTTAGAGGAATAAGCCCGGATGTGTCCATCAACAGACCCGGAAAAGACAGCGCCGGGGATCGCCGTGATCGCGGCCGACTGCGCCGGACTGCAGGTCTTGCGGTCGCCGCAATCGGGTGGCGCGGCGCTCCAGATTTTCTCGCCCGTCGCGACACGGAGCGCAAAAAGACCGCCTCCGATTTTTGGATCCGCTTCGAAACGCTTGCCGCTGCCAAAGATGGCGGCCGCGTCCTTGAAGGTGACGTCCGACAACGCCACGTAGACGTTGATGCCATCAGTCGCCATGCCCCATTGAATGCCGCCGAGCGGACCGCCTCTGCCGATCCGAGTCTGCCATTTGATCTCGCCGCTGTGATCAAGATCGAGTGCGTGAACCACCGCGGACTTCTGCCCAACGATGAGGAGATTTCCCACGATCATCGGCGAGGAGCCGATGTCGTGGTCGGGCCCCACCGTCTGGGGACAGTTCGTCTGGTCGACGGCAACGCAAGCGATATTAAACGTGTCATGTTCGGTCAACTGCTTAGACCAAACGATCCTGCCCGAATCGAGATCCATAGCGAGAATCGCATCGCTCGTATTGGTTTCGGGCTCCGAATGATTGTCGCCTGTGCCGACGTACAGGCGATTCCGTTTAGCGTCGATCGTGGGCGCAGACCAGATACTCGCGCCGGACGGCCCCCACATCTGCGTGCCCACTTTATTCTTCCTGGTGGGGTGGGCAGCCTCGGTGCTGTAGGTGTGCCAGAGTATCTTGCCCGTCTTGACGTCGAGCGCGACCACGCCGCCGCGGCCGGTGCAGCATTCGTATTTCGGGTTGAGCGAAGGGCCATCCTCACCCGAGGAGATGGGCACATAAAGACGGCCGTTCCAGAACTGCGGCGCGCCGGTGACGTGCGCCGAAGGGTGATCGTCGACGTGAGTTTTCCACAATAATTCGCCATTTCTGGCGTCGACCGCGTAGGCGTTGGAGAGCTGGTCGGCGAACAGAGCGACCTTCTCGGAAGTGATCGTGATCGCAGCGCGAACACTGGCTTGCGGCTCAAAGATCCAGTAAGTGCAGCCGGTTTTTGCATCCAATGAATAGACTTTCCGAGACGCTCCGCCGATGAACATCCGGCCACCCGTGATGGAGGGCTGCGCAAACGAGATCGCTGCGCCAGGGAAGCCGAAGGCCCACTTCAACTCCAGCTTCGAAGGATCGACGGAAACGTTCGCGAAGCGGTGATTGATGGCGCCGTTGCCCCAGCCATCCCAAACGGTCCCGCCGACGTCGAACGTCGCATTGCGATTCTCGCAGAAGCCGGCGGATGTCATGGCGCCTATCGTCTTACCAGTGAGGAACTCGGCGAGGGCGCGCCGCTCGGCTGGCGCCAGCGCTTTCCCCTGCTCCTTCATCAATCCGTTCTCCAGAGAGTTCACCACGATCTCCGGAGACATCTGACGAATCACCGCTAGAGTTGGCGCGCGAGTTGCGCCTGGATTGTCGTGGCACATCCCGCAGTGCTGTTTGTAGAGAGGCGCGGGCGCAACATCGGCGGCGGCCGATAGAACAGCGGCAACCGCCGCGGTCGAGAAGCAAACGGAGATTCTCATATCTGTTGATCGTATACCACGATTCAGCAGATCACGTGAGAATGGACCCGTTATGCCGCTTTCGCTGCCGCGCGCATTTTGAATCTTCCATCCAGCATCTTGAGCTTCTCGGCGATTCCCGTATACTCCAGTTCCGACATTGGTAGCATCGCGGTTCCGACAAACCCCTGACGGCGCATCTCGATGGCTTTGCCCGCGACACGATCGCGTACGGTGTTCCAGAACGGCTGGGCAAACCCGTCGATCGGCTCGGTCAACTTGCCGTTGTGAACGCAGAATCCGGCACAGCTCACGATGGGCGGCCCATCGAAGTAGCTGATTCCCGTGTTCAGCGTCACGGGCATCAACGGCATCTGATGCGAGCCGCGCATTCCGCCCGCTACGAAATGGCCGATGGCATAGGGCGTCAGAATCTCGCCAGTGGCCGGGAAATCCATCTGCACCCGCACCAACATCACTGGATCATCCTTCCCGGTGTACTTCCCGGCGATATTGTGCAGCCGCGACGTCGCGACCGCAGCAGCCTGATCTCCTGACGCGCGCGACCAAACCGATTCGACCACGTAGCGCTCCGGATCGCGCAGAAGGGCTGCGATGTCGTAGATGTCTTCGGGAGCGTTCAACTCAATCACGCGGTCGCCGGCCGTGTTGTTTACGTCCATAATCACGAACCTGAATCCTCGAGACATTTTGGGAGACAAGATGAGCCCTGGCGTGTTCATCACGTCGGCGAAGGCCAGGTATAGCGGCAGATTGTAAGCCCCGGGGTCTGTCTTGTCGGCGGCGAAGAACAGGAACGGCTCGTTGGGCCGCTCCTCGAATTCCATCTCCGCGACCGCCGGTCCCATACCCTTCACGTTTCCCGAAAACGAGTCCTTCAGGAGATCCTGGCCGGCTCCGTAGAGGCCTTCCTGGCGTGCTTCAGCCGTTCCCGTCAAGAATGCGTTCCAGGCAAGCTTGTGAATCTGTTCATCTCCTTCCCCTCGCGTATGGGTCATCAGAATGGCGATGTCGTCGCCCGTGTGGCTGATGTAAGAATCGAGCAACAGGCCGACGGACCGCTCCCGAATATACCCTTCCACCGTCTCCTTCAGGCGCTTCGATGGAGCGACGTGGCCCCCGATCGAGCCAATATCGGCCTTGATCACGCTCAGTGTTAGTTTCATGGAAGCCTCCTAAAGAAGCGGTGCACGTGGGATTCCACCCGTTTGCTGCGGTTCAAGCGATGGCACTCCGCTTGCACCCACCTGTTAAGAAACCTCAAGAAAGGAGGAATCATGGCCGCCAAACAGTTTCAGTTTCACGCGGACGCCCGCCAAAGCATTTTGCGTGGGGCTAGCGTCCTGGCCGATGCCGTGCGCGTGACGCTTGGACCAAAATCGAAGTGTGTGCTGATCGAGAGAAAGTTCGGCCGGCCCATCGTCTGCGACGATGGCGTGACGATCGCCAAGGAAGTCGAATTGAAGGACCCCGATGAGAACCTTGGGGCGCAGATGGTCCGCGAGGCCGCCGAACGTACCGGAGACGTCGTGGGAGACGGCACGACGACCGCCACTCTCTTGGCGCATGCCGTTCTGACGGAAGGAGTGCGCAATGTCGCCGCCGGGGCCAGCGCGATTGATCTGAAGCGCGGGCTGACACGCGGCTTGAAGGCAGCGGTGGAATCGCTGCGGATGCTCTCGCGTCCGGTGACGACTAAGCGTGAAAAGGCGCAAGTCGCCACGATTTCCGCGCATAATAACTCAATAGTTGGGGATATGGTGGCGGAAGCGGTGGAAAAAGTGGGCACCGAAGGAGCCATCACGGTGGAAGAATCCAAGACGACGGAAACCGTGCTCGATATCGTCGAAGGGATGCAGTTCGACCGAGGCTATATCTCGCCCTACTTCGTGACCGATGCAGAGGCGATGGAAGCCGCGCTCGACGAGCCGGTGATCCTGATCTATGAGAAAAAGATCAGCAATGTGAAGGACTTACTGCCATTGCTCGAAGAGGTGGTTCGGGCCGGTAAGCCACTGCTGATCATTTCCGAGGACGTCGAAGCCGAGGCGCTGGCGACCCTGGTGTTGAACAGGATTCGCGGAACGCTGCCCTGCGCCGCCGTAAAAGCCCCGGGATTCGGCGATCGCCGCAAAGCGATGCTGCAGGATATCGCGATCCTGACCGGCGGCCAGCTCATCGCCGAGGAACTGGGCATTAAGCTCGAGAATGTCGGCATGGACCAGCTCGGCAAGGCAAAGCGCGTAGTGATCGACAAGGACACTACCACGATTGTCGGCGGATATGGGGAAAAAGCCGCAATCGACGGGCGCTGCCGCGAGCTCCGTAAACAAATCGAAGAGACGACCTCCGACTATGACAAGGAGAAACTCCGGGAGCGGCTGGCCAAGCTCACCGGAGGCGTTGCCGTGATTCGCGTGGGAGCGCCGTCCGAGTCTGAAGCGAAGAAGCTGAAGGAAGCGTTCGAGGACGCGATCAGTGCGACCAAAGCCGCGGTCGCCGAAGGCGTTCTGCCGGGCGCTGGATTGGCGCTGCTTCGCGCCATCGACGCCGTCGATGCCGAAGAAGCGAAGGCGGAGGAGGACGAGAAAACCGGGTTGCGCATCCTCAAACGGGCTCTGGAGGCGCCGACCCGCCAAATTGCGGAGAACTCCGCTCTGGACGGTGGTGTCGTCGTCGACCACATGCGATCCGGCAAAGGGAACTTCGGCCTGGATGCGTCCAGCGGTAAATACGTGGATTTGATTGAGGCAGGAATCGTAGATGCCACCAAGGTGGTCCGGGTCGCACTTGAAAATGCCGTGTCGGTCGCCAGCACCTTGCTGCTGACCGAAGCGACTCTGACCGAGGAGCGCGAAAAGAAGCAGGAGCGGACGCCAGTATCGGAGCTTGCGGAATAGTGCTATCTCCGCTCGAAGACGCCATAGAATTCCACTGCTGCGATCACGTGAGTTTTGATGGCGCGATCAAGATCGGAGCGTTGAACTCCGGCGCGGATATTCAGGGTTTCGATATCGAGAGCGAACAGGCGAAAGAAATAGCGGTGTGGGCCGTGCCCCCGAGGAGGGCATGGTCCTCCGTAGCCGGGTTTGCCAAAGTCATTGGTGCCTTCACGAACGGGGCTCCGGGCATGATAGCCCTCACCAAGTTCGGAGACATCTGCCGGAATATCCCACACAAGCCAGTGGTTCCAAACACCGGACGGAGCATCGGGATCGTCCACGATCAGAGCCAGACTACGCGTCCCTGCCGGAGCATCCGTCCAATGCACCAGTGGGGAGCAGTTCGCTCCTTCGCAAGTGAACTGTGTGGGGATCTTCCCTCGGTTGGCGAAGCCATCGATCTTCAGGTTGAATGCCATAGTCCTCCTTCAACATCTACCCATACGCATCTTCAGGGCCGCGATTTTTCGTGGTCCTTACAGGGACCTTGGCATGCAAGTTGCTATAAAGATTTAACCAGAGAGGTGGTCCATGATCGCCTGCCAAGCCGCGCACTGGATGATGGAGCGAGTGTTCTGCGTGGTCGGACCCATCCCGGTTCGAATTGTCGTGGAGGGCTTGGGGTCGTACTTCCCGCCTGGCCTCTCCCCGAAGTTTACCCTCCGCGTCCGCGATCTCAAGACGCTCGCCGGAATTTTGATCGATCCTGAGATGGGCTTCGGCGAGGCCTATGCGGATGGACGCGTCACCGTGGATGGCGACCTCACGCGCTTCCTCGAATTGGTGTATGTCTCGATGTCCCACAGCAGCGGCCCGCGCTGGTATTCGCGCGCGGCGTCGAAGTGGATGGAACTTTGGCAGGATAATTCGCCCCGTGGATCGAGGCGGAATATTGAGCGTCACTACGATCTTGGCAACGAGTTTTACCGGCTGTGGCTGGATCGCCAGATGGTGTACACGTGTGCGTATTTTCCCTCTCCGGAAATGACGCTCGAGGACGCGCAGATTGCCAAGATGGAGTACGTCTGCCGCAAGCTGCATCTGGAGCCGGGCGAAACCGTGGTTGAGGCAGGGTGCGGGTGGGGAGGGCTAGCACTCTATATGGCGCGCCATTATGGCGTCCGTGTCAAGGCATTCAACATCTCCCGCGAACAGATCCAGTGGGCTCGGCGCCGCGCCGCCGGCGAGGGCCTTGGCCGCGATGTCGAATTTATCGAAGACGACTACCGCAATATCACCGGGAAATCCGATGTCTTCGTCTCCGTTGGCATGCTGGAACACGTGGGAGAGACCCATTTTCACGATTTTTCCGAAGTGATTCATCGTGCCATCGGCACGAACGGCCGCGGACTGCTGCACTTCATCGGCCGCAGCTATCACAGCCCGTTCAGCACTTGGATCCGCAAGCGAATCTTCCCCGGAGCCTACGCGCCTACGCTCAGCGAGGCGGCGCATATGCTAGAGCGTCACGGCTACGACATCCTGGACGTCGAGGATCTGCGGCTCCACTACGCCCGGACCTGCGAGCACTGGCTCCGGCGCTTCGAGAACTCCCACGGGCAGGTCTCTGCAATGTATGGGAATTGGTTCACGCGAGCCTGGCAGCTCTACCTTGCCGGCTCCATTGCCGGATTCGCCACCGATACTCTACAACTGTTCCAGCTTGTCTTCGCCGGCCCGCAGTCGCGTCCACCCGCGTGGACTCGCGCGCATCTTGACTCCGCGGAGGTTGGGTCACAATGCAGACGGGACCCGGAGCAGCTATGGTCACGTGTGACGTCCTGATCGCCGGTGGGGGTCCGGCAGGATCCTCCTGCGCCTGGAGGCTTCGCCAGGCCGGAGTGGACGTCTTGATCGTTGATAAAGCGGCCTTTCCGCGCGACAAGGTGTGCGGCGGATGGATCACTCCTACGGTGCTCGATCACCTGGAAATCGATCCTGTCGATTACGGCGGAACGCGCGTGCTCCAGCCGATCACCGGCTTCCGCACCGGCGCGATCGGCGCGACGGCCATCGAAACCAGCTACGGCCATCCCGTCAGTTACGGGATTCGCCGATGCGAATTCGATGAGTACCTGTTGCGCCGCTCCGCAGCGCCGGTCCTCGAAAACACACCCGTCACTAGAGTCGAACGCCGCAGTGGAGCCTGGGTCGTGAATGAATCCCTTCAAGCGCGAATCCTGATCGGCGCGGGCGGCCATTTCTGCCCCGTCGCGCGCGCGGTATCGCCGGGCGCGGCTCGCGAGCAGCCCGTCGTCGCGCAGGAAACAGAGCTTATGTTGAGTGCCCCTCAACGCGGCTCCTGCCTGATTCGCGGCGACACACCCGAACTCTATTTCTGCCCGGATCTTCTCGGCTACGGCTGGTGCTTCCGGAAGGGGGATTTCCTAAACATCGGCCTTGGCCGCGCCGACACGCATCGCCTCTCCGCGCACGTCCAGGCCTTCATTGAGACGCTGCGGCCCCGGGTGTGTTGCGATATCCCGGCGCCGCGAGGCCACGCGTACTTCTTATATGGATCTTCGTCACGCGCCATCGCCGGCGACGGCTGGATGCTCATCGGCGACGCCGCAGGACTGGCGCACCCATTCAGCGGGGAAGGCATTCTCCCGGCGATTGAATCCGGCCTGCTCGCCGCCGAAACCATCATCGCCGGAGGAAGCACAGAGGCCTACGCCGAAAGGCTCTACGATTGCCTCGAGTTGCCCGCCGGCTGGATCACGCGCATCGGCGCGAGCATTCCAGGGGTCCTTCTCTCGGCGATCACCCCCGCTCTGCTCCGGTCCCGTCCCTTTGCCCGCAGTGTCATCCTGGACCGGTGGTTCCTGCATCGTTCGGCTGCATAGAATCTAGACGCTCAGGACGGGACAAGGAGATTCGCGGATGATCTCATAACTTCGGGTTCGCAGCCGGCCCAGCGGCTCGTTCAGCACGCCGCGGCCGATCACAACCAAATCAGCGTGAAAGTCGAGCGCGGCTCGGTGGATCGCATGGGCGGCTTCGCCCGCCTGGAGCTCGACTTCGGCGTTCGTGCCGGCTTGCTGTTGCAGTTTGGCGATTTCCTGTCGCGCATAGTTAAATGCAAAGGACTCAAATTCGTCGGACCGAGGGAGCCCGGTCGACCGAGGCCAGCCGGTGATGGCGTGCACGAACCGGAGGGTTGCGCCATAGGACTTCGCGAGCCCCTGCGCGGCAGTCATCACGCCCACGCTCTTTGGAGTAAGGTCGATCGCGCATAGTATGTGGCCGCAGTCGGGCGGACTCAACGCCGCAGCAGGTTGTTCAGCATGAACACCGGTCCAGACCGGAATTGCGGAGTCGTGCAGGACCTTGGCCGTGACTGAGCCAACCAGAAATCGACGAAATGGGCCATAGCCGTGCGTTGGCATCATCACCAGACTGACGCCTTCCCGCTCGATAAACTCAAGGATTTCAGCGGCGGTGAATCCTTCCTTCACAACCCGCTGGTCTTCCGGATTGCGGAACGATTCCTGCGCGAAGGATTCCAGCTGCTGCTTCCGGCCCTGGAGCATGAGTTCAAGATCCATCTCGGAGAACGTCACTGCCGAACCGGTGTACAGAACAGGCAGTTCGAGAACATTCAGCAGGGTGACCTGAGCCTCAAAATGCGCTGCCCAGGCGCGGACAAACGGAACCATCTTCTCGCATTGCTCGGAGAAGTCAACTGGGAAAAGGATGTGTCTGACGGTGAGCATAACCGTACCTCTATCCAAATCACGTGCAATCCAAAAGCCGCTGTGAGGACCTGCAGAACGCCTGGAACCATAACCGTGATAGGGCTCTCCCGAGCCAGTCGCACAATCTTGGGTGAAAACACCCATCGGATTACCGGTTCGGGGGAGTGTACAGGTCCGCTACTCGGTTATTCCGGTAGGTCGACGTTCCCGGAGTGTCCAGCACATATACGATTCTTCCGTCCGGCGTCACTTCAATCGCCTTGGACCTGAAGGTGTCGTCTTTGCTGACGGATCCCGCCGTGAAGTGATAATTGCCATTGCTCAGCCGGTGCGCCGCTCCCATCACGGGCGCGTATACCCCCAGGTCGGCGTTCACGACTAAGGTTGCGGTTTTGGCCTTCTCGTCGATCCTCCAGACCTGCCCGCGCGAATTCGGTTCTTTATCCTTCTCCTTGCCGTCCTTGTCTTTTTCCTTCTCTACCCGCCTCTGGCCGTTGTCCAGCAGCACCAGCATGTTGGATCCCGGCGGTTCGAACGCAGCGTCGTGCTGATAGGAAAACCAGGGCTTGGGGTCACTCGATTCGGCTTTGAAATCGCCGTCCTGGCCGAGCTTCCAGAGCACCTTCCCGCTGCCCTTGCCGTGGTCATAGTCGATCTTGATGACCCAATCCTGCTCCGGCAAGGACAGCGTCAGATTGCCATCCTCACGGGTGTAGGATACGGCGTTGCCGTGCAGCCAGTCGTTGGCAGTTTGGGTTAAAAACACCGCCGCACATGCCAGGTTGCCGGCCGGCGCGCGGCAGTGGCTGTCGCCCTTGGCCTTGCGTTTCAAATCCAGGTGGTCGAAGGCGCTCCACACCCATTTCACCTGCATCTCCTCATCCAGGTCGACGAGCAGCGTTCCGGCGATATTAACCGGATCGTCTGAACCCTGGGCGCCGGTGGGAATCACGCGTTCCATCGTCCCGATGGCGATGATATGCCCGTTGGGCAGTCCGATCGCGTCGTGGTGGAAGCCGGCCACGCACTGTTGCCCGTTTGGCTTGCAGACCGATTTGATCCCCAACATCGGCTCGACCTGCTCGGCAATGCGGGGCATATCGGTCTCCCGCAGCGTGTGTCCCACAAGATCGACCACGGAGATTGTAATGTTCTGCTGGCCGTTGCCGAGGACCAAGAATCTGCCGCCTGGGAGCAGTCGGGTAGCCGCTCGATCTGAAGGGAGATACCAGACGAGATTCCCCTCGGTATCGGTGGCAAGCGAGGCCATGTGCGGCCGTCCCGGTGAAAAGAACAGGACGAATGGTTCGGACTTGCTTGCCCCGTCGCCCGGCGGTACGGCGACGCTGAACTGCCCAAAAGCCTCGTCAACCAGACCCGTCCGGAAGGGAACCGGCGGCCCCGTCTCGACGCTGGCGCCGCGGAGGACTTCGGCGCGCAGCGTGTAGTCTGAGTCCGCGCGCATGCCGGCCACGTATAGGTTGCTCGTCTTTGGGCCGCGGCAAGGGCTCAGCCCGGTGCGCCGCATGATTGCCTCGCCCTGCCGCTGGAACGCGACCCGAAACTGGCTGCCCTCGGGGCAGGCCGGAAAGCTGAACAGCGCTACCAAGGGATGGGAGGTATGGACGGCGACAGGCGCCTGCCGCGTTGCCCCCGTGATACGTGGAGTGATCCGGAATGACATTTCCGCTTCACCTGTCTGCTTGGTTTGGGTATTGAGCACTGTGACTTTGATGCGCGCCTCGTGCTCGTACAACTCAGGCATCCAGCCAAACTCAGACTGACGGCCGAAGTCGCGAACAATGTGGAACGTGCCGTCTTCGCCGGCCGCACTGAACCGGTATCGCAGCAGGGGGGCGTATTTATCTCGCTCGCCTTCATCTTTCGCGACGGCAGAGATGCCGATGACCGTCCCGACAGGCTGGGGAGAGGGGCGTTCGGCGAGAATCTGAACGGTAGGGGCGGCCCAGCAGCCACTCGTTGCTGAAACGATCCAGAATAGCAACCAGATTGTCCGGCGCATACCGGCAAAGTATGGCACAAAATGTACGGTCCGCGCGTGACGACTCCGTGACACAGCACGTTTCCTATCTCAAGACCAAAATGGTCACAAGAACAGGAAGGTGGGCCTAGAAGTGCTAGTTGTTTCCCGGACAAGCGCTTGCGTCACAAAGCGTGCAGGGTCAGTGCGTCGCAATTGGTTGAGGAGATTATCACATGGCTCCATTCCTAATCGGGAACATGGCCTGTGCCTCGCTGTTTTGGGTTTCGTGTCTCGCCTCGGATCTTCCACACTCCGTCGTTAACTCCCTGCTCACTCTGAAAGAAGAGTTGATCGGAGAAAAGAGCCCTGAAGCCCTCATCGAGCCACAACAAGACACCATCAGTCCGGACGGCAAGCACGTTGCATGGCGGGAAAAGCGCGGCACGGAGTGGCTGTTCACGGTGGACGGCACCGCAAGGGGAAGAGGCTATGACGAAGTGCGATTCGCCAATTTCAGCCCAGACAGCAAGCACCTAGCTTACTGGGCGCGAAGAGGAAAAATCTGGACAGTGGTCATCGACCAAGAGGAAGAGGGCGCTTATTCCAATTCCGGTAGCACCGTCGTCTTTAACTCCGATAGCGCACATCACGCTTATTGGGTCTCGGGCGAGAAATGGAAGAAACACTTCATCGTAAGCGATTCCGTGAGGGGACCTCGCTACGACGACATCGACCTTCCGCACTTCAGCCCGAAGACCCAACGGCTCATTTATAGCGCGACCCGAGGTAAGGCTTCGATGATCGTAGACAACGGGCAGGAAACTCCACGAAAGCTTCGCTCCCGCGTCTACGGATTCACGCCCGGCGAAGAGAAACTGATCTTGCTGGAAGAGGAACCTGGTAGGGGAACCAAGCGGCGTTACGTCTTTGGAGCTGAGGTAGGCCCGTGGTTCGACGCGTTCTCACCGGTGGTCTTCGGCGCAACCGATGATCATTTTGCGTATGCGGGCGCCAGGATTCGATGGGGAGAACTTCTCAATTGGACGATCACCCAGGGCGACAACCAGGCCTCAGGTCAAGTCATTGTAGACGGCCTAGTGGGCTCAATGTACAAGGGCGAGGAGTTGGCGGTCACCTCCGGTCAGAGCAGTTGGGCACCGCCTCGATGGGGAAACGTCATCGAAAGCGGGATACAGCACTTCTCGGCACCAAGGTACGGCGTTTCCGCGCCGGTGATTAGCCCTGATGGGCACCACATCGCTTATACAGCGCGCGTGGCGAATAAACACTACGCGGTCATGCTGGATGGGCAGGAAATTGATTCGTTCGAATACACGGCGTGCGACCCAGCGTTCAGTCCGAGTGGCGACCTATACTATGCCGGTTTCCGCGCGAACAACTTCGTTGTGACAAGCAACAGGAAGATCCTGAGCCAGTTACCCGTGCCAGACAAGAAGGAGTACGGCCAGTATGGTTGCGACGTAGATTTCCAGCCTCCCACGCACTTAATAACTCGGTTGATCTGGCGGGCTGAGCGGGATGCCACTGGCAATCGTAAAGATAGTATTGGATGGCGAGGGCGGGTCTTCGTGGACGGATCGTTCGGGCCGGAGCAAGCGATGGGTGGTGAATTTGACATACAGTTCTCGGGCGACCAGTTCCACACGGTTTTCAAAGTTGACGAGGAGGTGGCCAAGACGAACCGCTCTTACGTCGTCCTGGATGGCCGGGAAGGAAAACCCTATGATCAAATCCTCGGTCGCTTTCCGCATAGCGTACACTTTACCGGCGAAGGAGAGGTCACGTTCATCGCACGATCCGGAACGAAGTTCATTCGCGTGACCCAAGCACGAAGCGTAGATGAGCCGAGATAGCAAGCGGATCCGATAAGAAACGAGTCGATCCGGTTTGCGGTAAGAACTTTGAGGGAATTGGCTCCTCGGGTAGGATTCGAACCTACAACCCTTCGGTTAACAGCCGAATGCTCTACCGTTGAGCTACCGAGGAACAAACGTTGGAGGGCTTTTTTGATTACAACAAATGGCGAGCCCCGTGTCAATCTTTCGCCGATGATTTCTCGCGCTCGCCTCGTCTCAAATAGGAATCGTCCTTGATCAGCCAATCGGTTCGGATCGGTGAAAAAATGTCCAGATCCAGCGTGTCTTCCAGTGCTACGGCACGATGGGGGACGTTCGACGGGATGTGCAGAACCTCGCCTGCCCGCACCACCACTTCCTTGCCCTCGAGTTCGAACTTCAGCGCCCCTTCCATAATGTAGGTGAACTGCTCGCTCTCGTGATGATGCTCCGGCACAACTGCGTCTTTCTTCAAGAACACCTGCGCGACCATCGCTTTCTCGCCGCTGATCACTCTACGCGAGATCATCTCGCTCATCTTCTCCAGCTCCACTCCGCCCCACGTGTAGTGTTTCATAAGGCCCTATTCTACAAACTCAGGAACGTCCGTCGCGAGATCACCTTCACATTCTACAAGTTACTGGATCATTGTTGTATGATTGCCGAGGAGGAAAGAGTCATGTCCAGTCCCATGCCGCCGCCGGGCCAGCCGCCCGCCGCGAATAAGACCAGTATTTGGGTGTGGATTATCGGAGGGGTCGTCGTCTTCTTATTCGGCATCACGATGATGTGTGGCATTGTTGGCTATCTGGGAGTGCGCGCCATCAAGAACGCGGGCTTCGACTCCGATCTGATGCAGAAGAATCCCGGCCTGGCGATGGCCAAGATGGTCACGGCCATGAACAAGGACTACGAGACCGTCAAGAGCAACGACCGCGAAGGCACCATCACAGTGCGTGAAAAGTCCACCGGGAAAGTCCTCACACTGAAGTTTGATCCCGAAGCGAAGAAGATGGTGATCATCGGCGATGACGGCAAGCAGGCGACTGTTTCGGTGACCGGTGGTGACAACGGCGGCGTCACCGTGCCATCAGGAGACGGCGGCTCGATGAAGATCGGCTCGGCGGCCGATAATTCCGCGCCGTCGTGGGTGCCGCAATATCCCGGCGCGACGATGAAAGGCAACCTGGCCGCAACCACCGCGGAAGGATCCCAGAACAGCTATTCTTTCAAGTCCAACGATTCGGTATCCAAGATTCTCGGCTACTATACCGACCAGCTAAAATCCGCCGGATTCAAGATTAATCTCACCACCACCACCGATACCGGAGGCCTGGTTCAAGCTCAGGATGAAGGCAATAAGCGCACTATCATGGTCAGCGCCGCCGTCGCCGATGGCGGCACGGAGGCCAACGTCACCGCCATTGAAAAGAAGTAACGCGGCGCACGCATTCGCCTGCCTTCTGATCCTCCTCGGCGCGCCAGCGTTCGCGGCCGACGCGGTCATTCTGGACTGCTCGCACGATAGCAGTGTCTTCAAGGAGCCTCGCCACTACCGCATTTTCCTTCCGCCTGCTTACGCTTCCTCCAACCAGCGTTATCCGGTTGTGTATTGGTTCCACGGCTACGGCGAACGTTTCGACAAAGGGCCCGAAAACAAGGAATACGATCAAGGCTCCGACTATAACGGCGACAATATCGCGAACTTCGTCGCGAAGCACAACCTGATCGTTGTTAAGTGGGACGGCTACAATGGGCGCAAGCCCAACGAGGCTTACCCGAGGCCGTACAACATCGGGCCCGTCGAAACCGACCGCCAGTTCGCGCTTTATTTTCCCGAACTGGTTAACTATATCGACGCCCACTACCGCACCATCGCCGACCGGGAACATCGCGCCACCTCCGGCCTCTCCATGGGCGGATTCATGTCCTTCTGGATCGCCGGCAAATATCCCGACCTGGTTTCGAGCGCGTCCAATTTCATGGGCTCACCCGAATTCGTCGTCGGCCCCCGCGAATTTCCGGTCGAATACAACCACGACGTGATGTCGGGCAACTACGGCGGCATCCGCACGCGACTGGTGACCGGCATGCACGATTTCATCCAGTTCTACCATCGCCGGATGAATCTCCTCTGGACCATGCCCACGCATGAAACTGAAGAGTTCGACTTCGACCACGGCGTCCCCGGTTTGGCCAAATCCCTTGCCTTCCATATGAGCGCCTTCGAGCATCCGCTTCCCCGCCCCGCCATCTGGTCCCACGCCGACGTTTATCCGAACTTCAACGTTTGGGACTGGACGGTTGACTCCGATCGCCGCCAGCCAGGATTCACGTCTCTGGAAAGCGCCTCACGCACCGGGTTTCATTCAAGCGTCCGCGAGTGGCTCCCCGGCGGCAAGGTCGTTCCGAATGTTCACGTGACCATCACCACTGCGCCGTATTTCAAGAAGAATCAGCGAGTGGCCATTACCACCATTCGCCTCCGCGACAACAAAATCGTCCGAGACCACGAATTCGCCGACGCCTCCGGCCGGCTGCAGTTCTTCCTGGATGGCGACGACTATCAGGTGAAAATCGGCCGTGGCCTGGTGGAGAGAGCCGTAGAAACCACGCGCCTGCCGCCCGCGCCGGAATGGACTGATTTTCAGATCGCCGACCATCGCGCCTTGACTGTCTTCCAGCACGCGGTTCAAACGCAGAAACTGACGTTAGGACTGGGCAACGGCGACGGCAAGGCGAATCCGGGTGAGCAGATTGCGGTCCTGTTCCCCGACGGTGACGCGTTTCGAGCTGCCGAACTTCTTTCCGATGACGACTGCGTGGACCTGACGGCTCGGGTCTCCGACAATTGGGGCGAATACGATTGGGTGGGCGCATCGGCGAAGTACACACTCGCCAAGATCGGAAACTGCCCCGGCCACGTCATCCATCTGCGCGCGCGGGTAGTCATTCCCAATAAGCCCAATCATCAGCTGCGCGAAGCGTCCATCGAGATCCCGGTTTCACCCGCTCATCGCTAAAGCTGGCTCCCGCCTTCCTCCCCTTGCTACCATCGAAGTTCATGCACCCTCAGGAACAGCCCAAGCATCCCATTCCCGGCGTCAACCGCCTGATCGCCATCGGCTCCGGCAAGGGAGGCGTCGGCAAGACGACCGTTTCCGTCAATCTCGCCATTTCCTTAGCGAGGCTCGGCCGCCGCGTCGGCCTTCTCGATGCGGATGTGTACGGCCCGAACGTCCCGCTCATGATGGGGATCAGCGAACCGCCCAGCGCCATCGGTGAGCGCATCCAGCCGCTCGCGAAGTACGGCGTGAAACTCATGTCCATGGGTTTCCTGAATCCCGGCGACAAACCGCTGGTCTGGCGCGGGCCGATGCTTCACAACGTGATCCAGCAGTTCCTTCGCGGCGTCGATTGGGGAGAACTGGATTACCTGCTCATCGACCTTCCTCCCGGCACGGGCGACGTAGCTCTATCACTGATCCAAACGGCACCGCTGTCCGGGGCTGTCGTTGTGACCACGCCGTCGGACGTGTCGCTCGAAGACGCCCGCAAGGCGATCAACATGTTCGTCCAGGTGCGCGTTCCGGTCGTCGGGCTGGTGGAGAATATGAGCTACCTCATCGCGCCGGTCTCAGGCGAGCGCATCGACGTCTTCGGCCAGGGTGGAGGCAAGCGCACCGCTGAACAGATGGGAGTTCCCTTCCTCGGCGAACTGGCGCTCGATCCTGGCGTCCGCATCGGCGGCGACAGCGGAGCCCCAGTATCGACCCAAGGCAACGAGGCGTTCGCACACCTCGCCGAGGTTATCGAGAAGAGCTGCGAAGCGGTGCAACCCTCGGGGCCGAAGATCACCGTCGAGGATTAGCGGCCGGCCTGTTTACACGCTAGCCATCGCCGCCACCGGCTCCGGCTCCACGCCCGGCTCCGGCTCGAACCGGACGCTCACCAGCTTCGACACGCCCGGCTCCTGCATGGTGACGCCGTAGAGCGCCTGCGCGGCTTCCATCGTCCGCTTCGCGTGCGTGATGACGATGAACTGCGTTGTGCTCGCCATCTCCTTGATCAGGCGTGTCAGCCGCATAATGTTCGGCTCGTCGAGCGGCGCGTCCACCTCGTCGAGGATGCAGAACGGGCTCGGCGTGTAGCGGAAAATCGCCATCAGCAGAGCCATCGCCGTCAACGATTTTTCCCCGCCCGACAGCAGCGCGACGTTTTGCAGCTTTTTGCCCGGAGGCGACGCCATGATGTCGATGCCGCTCTCGTTCAGATTCGCTTCGTCGGTCAGCCGCATTTCGCCCTGGCCACCGCCGAACAGCGTCTTGAACATCCCTCGGAAATGATCGTTGATGGCCTCGAAGGCCTCCTTGAACCGGCGGCGCGATTCGGAATCCAGCTCCTGAATCGCCTTCTCCGTATCGCGAATCGAGTCGAGCAGATCCTGCCTCTGCGTGTTCAGGAAGTCGTAGCGCTGCTGCGCTTCCTGGAACTCTTCGAGCGCCTGGGTATTCACCGGACCCAGCGCTTCGATCTTGGCGCGCACGTCCTGATACTTCTGTTCGATTTCCGCCACCCCCACGTCGTCGAGGTCGACCTCCTCCGAAGAGGCCACTTCGGCCGCACCCAGGCTCAATTCCTTGCGCGAGGTCTCGTCCAGATACTTCAGATCACCCTGCTTGCGCACGAGATCCAGCTCAATCTCGCCGCGCTTCTCCTGCGCGGCTTGTGCCTCGATGCGCAGGCCCTTCAGGGCTTCATCCAAGCCCGCAAGCGACGCGCGTCCTTCGGCTTCATTCGCCGCCAGTTCGTCCACGGTCGCCGCGGCTGCCGCCCGCTGCTCGGAAAGCTCGCCGGCTCTCTGATCGAGTTCAATGTTGTCGGCCAGCAACCGTGCCCGCTCCACTCCCAGCCGCTCCAGCTCCTGCGCCAGGTTCGCCCGGCGCTGCGCCAGTTGCTTGGTCTGCATGTCGAGCCGAGCCAGCGACGACTTCGCGCTTCGCGCCCTCTCTTCCAGACCCGCCAGTTCCACCCTTAAAGCCGCGTGCTCCTCGCCTACCGTGTGTGCATGTGCCTGCAGCCGCTCGAACTCGGCGCGTTCCAGCTCCAGATCTTTTTCCTGGTCGAACCGCGCCTGCTCTTTTTCCGCCACCAACGCCTGGCTTTGCTCGCGCTGCGCCCGGGAACGTGCATCCTCGCGGCCAAGCCGCTCCAACTCCAGTCGGGCTACCGACAATCGAGACCCGGCGCGAGCGTATTCCTCGGCCAGCTTCCTCTGCTCATGGCCGAGCGCCAGGGCATCCTTCTCCCGTGTCTGCAGGATGTGACGGAGCTGCTCAAGGTCCTCGGCCATCTGCGCCGTGCCGCGCTCCAGGTCCTCCAGTTCCGCCGTCAGAGCTTCCTGCTCGCGCTCCCGAGCCTCCACCTGCCCGATCAGGTCCCGCAGTTCGCGCTTCAGCGCCAGAGGGCCGCCGCCCGTCTTCCGCCCGCCGCTCACTGCATGGCCGTGATAGCTGACGCCGTCCTGCAGCAGGAAGTAGCAATCCGGATTGGAGGTGGCCAGCCTCTGCGCTGCTCCCCTGTCATTTACCAGGAAACAGCGCGCCAGCCTTGGCAGCAAGCCCTGAGGCGCCTGAGCGAAGCCGTTGGTCAGCCGCAAGGTGTCCCGCAAACGTCCGACTACCGCAGGATCGCTCGATAGATCCGGAGCGTGCGGCGACGCCGCACTCTTTTCCGGATGGACCAGGAACGTCGCGCGCCCGTCGGCTTCCGCGCGCATCAGTTCGACACCGCGCTCGGCCTCGGTCCAACCTCCAACCACCACATATTCCAGTTCCTCGTGCAGGAACGCTTCGCAGGCCTTTTCCCAGGCCGCATCGGCGACCTCAACGAAGTCGGCAAGCACACCCGAGGGTTTGAAATCGGCCGTCTGCCCGCGCTCGACTTGCGTAAACAATCGCTTGACAGAATCTGTTGTATACGCACGGTGGGAAAGAATTTCTTCGAGCGAGTCCCGCCGCGCCTTCTGCTTGGATACCGTGCCTCGGATCTGATCGAGCTGCTGCCTCATCTCAACCGTCCGCGTCCGTCGGGTCCTGATTTCTTCTTCTAATCCACGCCGGCGATCGGCCAGCGATTCCAATTCCATCTGCTGCGCGGAAAGCTTGGTTGAGAGCTCCGCCTTCACGACTTCCAGGCGAGCCAGATCGCCCGTCGCGCCCTCTTCTTCCTTCTTCGCGCGCGCCGTATCGCGATCCACCGCCGCCAGAAATTCGTCGATCTGCGCGAGTTGATTACGAAGGCTGGACGCCTCCCCCATCAGCCTCAGAACCTGATGCCGAGCCGCCTCCAGGCCCTTTTCGCGCTGCCTCAGGTCAGCCTGAAGCGCATCGCGCTCGGCTGTCTTGGCCCGCATTTTCTCCTGCAGCGTCAGTCCTTCCAGCTCAATCGCGGCGACCGCTTTCGCGTGAACATCCAGTTCCGCCAGTTCGCGTTCATGCCGGGATTCCAGCTCCTGCGTTTCCGCCTCGCCCGCCGCCAGCCGATCGCCAATCGAGCCGATCTGCTTGGCCTGAAGCTCCAGCCGCCCGCGCGTTCGCTCGGCTTCGAGGTTCAACTCGGCTACTCTGCCGCGAGCCTCGGTCAACTCCTTTTCGGTGCGGTAGCAGGCTTCCTGGGTTGTTGTATGCTCGCGCTCCTTATCCTGAACTTGTGCTGCAAGGCTTTGGAAACCCGCCTGCGCCTGATTCAGATCCAGAGCGAGCTTGGCGGCCTCGCGCTCCAGCATGCGGAACCGGCCGGAAACAGCGCGCCGCAGATGAGCCACCATCTCCGTGCGCAGTTCCTCATAGCGTCGTGCCTTCGATGCTTGCCGCTTTAGCGAATTCACCTGCCGCCCGACCTCTTCCAGAATGTCGAACACACGCGACAGGTTCTGCTTGGAGCTTTCCAGCTTCGCCTCGGCCAAACGCTTGCGCGTTTTGTACTTACCGATACCGGCCGCTTCCTCGATCACCGCGCGGCGGTCGGCGGGCTTATTGGATAGGATTTGGCCGATGCGGCCCTGTTCAATAATTGCATAACTTTCCGGCCCTAACCCCGTACCCGAAAAGAGGTCTTGGATATCGCGCAGCCGCGCCGCGCGCCCGTTGATCAGGTACTCGCTCTCGCCGGAGCGGTAAAGGCGCCGGGTGATCACAACGTCTTCCGACGCTTTGTGTGGATGATGCCCGTTCCCATTGGCATGCCCGTTCGCGTGCCCGTTCACCGTCACGATGCCGCTGCCGTCGTGGACCTTGTGATGGTCCGGGTCGGCCATCGTCAAGCTGACTTGCGCCATGCCGAGAGGTTTCTTGTCCCGGGTGCCCGCAAAGATCACGTCTTCCATTCGCGATCCGCGCAGGCTCTTGGCGCTCTGCTCGCCCAACACCCAGCTGATGGCGTCGCTGAGGTTCGACTTTCCGCAGCCGTTCGGCCCAACCACCGCAGCGATGCCGGAGCCGTGGAACCGCATGTCGGTCCGGTCGTAAAACGATTTGAAACCTTGGATATCGACGCGTTTTAGCTTGAGCACGGGAGCCCCATTTCTTTAGACGTTCAAACAGGGGGAGTAGACATGATCTTAAACCGAACTGAAGCAAAAGTAAAGCACTCCCCTACTGAGTGTTGCGGCTCTCCGAATATCACCCCAACATCTAGTGTTACACATATTCCATCAACGCCATGAAGCCGTAATCCATGTGCATCTGCTGATGGCAGTGAAACAGCGTCTTTCCCGGGTTGCTGGCGATCCACTCCACTTCCGACAGGGATCTTGGCGGCACCACAACGACATCCTTCCAGATCCCAGAGGTCGGCGCGCCCGCGATGCTCTTTACCTCGAAAGTGTGCCGGTGGAGGTGCAGGGGATGAGCCTCGTCGCTCCGGTTATCGAATACCAGCCGGTAGCGATGCCCTTCCTTCACCCGGATTGGATCGGTATTGGGCCACGACTTGCCATTGATGGTCCATTTGTCCACCCAGTGGCTTCCGGCGAACTTCTTCTCAAACACCAGGGGGATTCGTTCCGCAGGCAGGTCGTTTCCGCTGCGTCCGAAAACGGAGTAATCCCAGCGCTCTTTCGATGGCGTAACCCATTGTGCGGGGCCGGTTTTCCCGGAATACTCAATTGCAATTCCTAAGCCCGCTTTGCGATCCCGGTCGTCGGTCGCTCCCAGAACCCACACGCCGGGTTGGTTCATCTCGACCACCGCGTCGATCCGTTCAGCAGGTCCGAGTTCGAGGATCGGCACCGATTTCGGTGTCGCGACAGGATTTCCATCCATCGCGATCACGGTGCATATATGTCCAGAGAGCGCAATTCTCCTGTGTAATGTTGCGCTTGCATTCAGGAGACGAAGCATTACTTTCTGACCTTGCTTCACCCGAACCGGCTCGCCGAAGCCGAGCGCGTGACCATTAATGGAGCAGTACTTGTATTTCACGTCCATGGAATCGGCCTGGGTCGTAAAATACGGGTCCCACTCACGCAGGGCCAGAAAAACCTCCTGATCGTACCTGCCGGGGTCGCTCTTTGGCTCAATGTGGATGAAGCCGAACTGGCCGCTGTAGAGGCCCCGATTTAGCCTCCGCATCGCGGCCGTGTGCGTGTGGTACCAGCGGGTGCCGGAGGGTTGAGGAATGAAGCTGTAGCGCGCGCTGGCTCCCGGAGGGACCATCGGAGTGCCTTCCTCCATCGATCCGTCGACCTCGGGAGGTATATGCAGTCCGTGCCAGTGGACGATCTCCTCCTCCTGGGTCCGGTTTTCGACCTCGATCGTGACCCGCTGGCCTTCCTTCATGCGGAGGAGCGGCCCGGGGGCGGAGCCGTTGTAGGCAGTCGTCTTAATGATCGTCTTGGGGGCGATCTCGAGCGAGGCATGACCGATGACCAGCTTATAGTCGGCTTTTTCCTGTGCCCTGAGGGCGGGTATCGCGGCCATCGCGAGCAGTTCGCGGCGGGTCATCTACCACCAGTGTAATAATCGGAAGGCGCTCCCGTCTTTGATGGTAGATGCTCGCAGAAATGATCCACCCGGTCGACCAGTTGTACCAGGCGCATCACGGCATGGTGTTCCGCACCGCCTATCGCATCACGGGCAATGCGGCCGATGCCGAGGATGTGCTGCAAACCGTGTTCCTGCGTATGGTGCGCGGGAATCCGCAGATGGACAACCCTGAAAGTTACCTCCGGCGTTCCGCCGTGAACGCCGCGCTGGATGTGGTTCGAGCCCGGCGCGAAAGGGGCACGCTGGAGCCGGAGCGGATGGCCGCCAGCGGCTCCTGCACCGAACTGAGCGAGCTTCGGGACACGCTGCGGCGGGAGCTCGGCAAGCTGCCTCCGAAGACGGCGGAAATGTTCGCCATGCGATTTTTCGAGGGGTACACAAATCCGGAAATCGCGAAACTACTCGGCATTTCGCAGGTCGTAGTAGCGGTGACGCTGCACCGGGCGCGGCGGAAGCTTCAAAAAGAAATGGGAGGCTCGCGATGAGAAACACGATGAACAACCAGGAATTCGATCGTTTGTTGAACTCGGTTCGCGAAGACGATCCCGGCTCGGCCGTGGCGGACGCCGCGGCGGATAGGGTGCGTGCGCAACTTTCCATGCGCGCAGTCGATATGGGCGGCCGGCTCAACTCCTGCGAGGATTTTCGCGCGCTGGCCGACGCCTATCGCGAAGGGAAGCTGACCGAAGCGCGGCGGATGCTGGTTGAGGATCATCTTCACTCCTGCGTCGCCTGCCGGCGCTTTTTTCGCGGGGAACAGCATCAGACCGTGGTGACGATGACGCCGAAGCGGTCCAAGGTCGGCGTGGTGCTGCCCTGGGCCATCGCCGCGATCGTGGTTCTGGTGGCCGGGCTCACGCTGCCGGAATATCTCGACGTTCTCCTGAAGCCCTCCGGCGCCCGTGCCGAGGTGGCCTCGCTGGATGGAGAGGTTTACAAAGTTGCTCCCTCGGGTCTTACGCTCCTGACGGTGGGTGCGCCGATCTCTGAGAACGAGCAGGTGCGGACAGCCAAGGCATCCCGCGCCGTGCTGAAGCTGCGCGATGGGTCGCTGGTGGAGGTGGCCGAGCGTAGCGATCTTCGCATCAGTCAGGGATGGAGGCGGAAGCTGGTGTCTCTGGAACGGGGCAGCGTGATGGTGGAGGCGGCGAAACAGCGGCAAGGAAGCCTGCAGATCTCCACGCCGGACTGCCTGGTGTCGGTAAAGGGAACGATCTTCAGCGTCAGCCGAGGCCTGAAGGGTTCCAGAGTTTCGGTGGTGGAGGGTGCCGTCAAGGTGGACAAGTCCACCGGCATCGAAATGCTGCATCGCGGCGATCAGGTGACGACGAGTCCGGCGATGGCACCGACCACGGTGGCCGAGGATATCTCCTGGAGCGCGAATTCGCCGAAATATCTTGCGCTCCTGGGCGAACTGGCGGCCATTCAGAAGAGGATCGACGCGATTCCTGGGCCGGAGATGCGGTATAGCTCCAAGCTGACGTCGATGCTGCCGGCCAATACTGCGGTCTTCGTGTCGATGCCGAATCTGGCGGCGACGCTGGCCGAGGCCAACTCCATTTTCGAAGAGCGCGCCAAGCAAAGCCCCGTGCTGAACGAATGGTGGAATGCCGCCGGTGCGAGGCAGGTCCGAGACATCGTGGAGCACGTGCGCACGATCAGCGATTACCTGGGCGAGGAGATCGTCATCGCTGTTCCTGCCAAGGGAGGCACCCTCGAGACTCCTGTGATGGTCGCGGAGGCCAAGAAGCCGGGGTTGAAGCAATATCTCAAGCAGGCGGGTGCGGCGATGCCCTTTGAGGAGCGCGGGAATTTCGTCGCGATGGGCGCGGCGGGGAGCGGGTTTGAGTCCACTCAGTTCGGCAAGCGTGTCGCGGAGAGCTATTCCACCGGCGCAGGGTGGCTTTTTGCCGCCGACATGGAACAAATCCTGCCGAAAACCGTACAGGATTCCAAGAGCCCGACCGGCATGGACAACCTTCGCTATCTGATTGTCGAACGGAAGCAGAATCTGGGGCGCACGGAAACCAGCGCCGCGGTGAGTTTCCGCGGCACGCGCGAAGGCTTTGCCAACTGGATCGCCTCCCCGGCGCCAATGGGCACGCTGGACTTTGTTTCTCCCGACGCGACGTTCGCGGCATCGTTCATCGTGAACAATCCCGCGGTCCTGTTGGGCCAATTGACGGCGATGACGGGGACGGCCAACGTATTTGAAGGCATTCAGAGTTCGACGGGCGTCGACGTGAGGCAGGATATGGCTGCCACGCTCGGCGGTGAAGTAACCGTCGCGGTGGACGGGCCCCTGCTGCCCTCTCCCAGTTGGAAAATCGCCCTGGAAGTGAACAATCCGGCGCGTCTCGAATGGTCCATCGAGCAAATGGTGAAGACGGCGCAACAGCAGGCACCGGACGCGCACGTGCTGCTCACCAACGAAACCGGCGACGGGCTGACGTACTACACACTTACGTCCACCAATAGCCCGATTGCCGTGAACTACGTGTTCACCGACGGGTACCTGCTGGTGGCTCCCAATCGCAATTTGCTAACGGTGGCGATGGAAGCGCGCAGAACGGGCAACACACTGCCCAACTCGACGACGTTCAAGGCGCAGTTGCCGCAGAACGGACAGATGAACTTTTCGGCGCTCGCTTTTTACAACGCCAGCGCGGCGATCGCGCCCATGGCGGATCAGCTGACGTCGACGAAATTCCTTACCGAAGATCAGAAAAAGGCTCTGGCGGCGCTGACCGCCGACCGCAAGCCTACGTTGATCTACGCGTATGCCGCGCAGGATCACATCGTGGCGGCGACCCGGGGCAGCTTCGCGGGCCTCGGATTGGACACACTGATAGGATTGAATGGAAACGGCGCGGCGCTACTCGGGAAACTGATGGCGCCGGCGCTGGGCACACACTGATCTATGCAATCCGTGATCGAGTTGTCTGGCCTGAGCGTGCGGTTCGGATCTCGCGATATCTTAAAGGACCTGCGCGTCTCTCTTTCCGGCCGATCCATTGGATTGCTGGGGCCAAATGGCGCGGGAAAGTCGACCCTGATTCTGGCGCTGCTGGGCTTCTGCCCTCTTAGCTCGGGCACAGCGAGCATCTTTGGCCACGACATCCGGCGCGAACAGAAGCGGATCCGCGCGGCGGTCGGCTACATGCCGGAAAACGATTCCTTTATCGCCAACATGACGGCGGTATCCTTCATCCGCATGATGGGCGAGCTGAGCGGCTTGCCCAAGGACGCCGCACTGGAACGCGCGCACGAGGCTTTGTTCTACGTCGGCCTGGGCGAGGCCCGTTACCGCACGCTAGGAACTTACTCGCTCGGCATGAAGCAGCTGGCGAAGCTGGCACAGGCGATCGTCCACGGACCGAAGCTGCTGATCCTGGACGAGCCAACCAACGGCCTGGACCCGCCGGCGCGCCTCCGCATGATCAAGCTGATCGGCGAGATGCGCCGCTCCGGTGACATGCATATCGTGCTCTGCTCGCATCTGCTGCGCGATGTGGAAGAGACCTGCGAAGAAGTGCTCATCATGAAGCAGGGGCGGATCGTGCACTACTCCAATCTGGAAGAGGAGCGCAAAGCGAACAAGCGATTTGTCGAGTTGGAGACGCGCGGCGAAGAGGCGGGGTTCGCCGACGCGATGACGGCGCTCGGCTGCGAATGCGCCACCGCCGGATTCGGGCGCTTCAAAATGGTTTGCCCGGAAGGATTCGACCTCAAGGAAATCTATCGCTACGCGGCAACGCGGGATCTGCAGTTGAGAAGGCTGAATTACCGTCGCGATACGCTTGAGGATATCTTCTTGAAGGCGATGGAAGCATAATGGCCGTTTATAAGCGCACCTATAAGGGTTACGAAGGCGGGTTGACGCCGGGATGGTCCCGGTTTCTGATTCTACCCCGCTACAGCTACGCGCGGCTGTTCCACTCGAAATTCCTGCTGATGTTCCTGGCCGTCTGCGCCATTTATCCCATCGGCGCGACGCTGTTTATCTACATCGCGCACAATCTTTCGTTCCTGGAGGCCCTGAACATTCCTGCCTCGCGATTTGTCGATATCAACGAAAAGTTCTTCCTCTACTTCTGCAATTTTCAATCGACGATGGCCTTTCTGTTGACGGCTATTGTTGGGCCGAGCCTGGTGTCTCCCGACGTCACGAACAACGCCATGCCGCTCTACCTGTGCCGGCCGTTTTCGCGGACCGAGTACGTGCTGGGTCGAATGACCGTCCTCATGAATCTGCTCGCCTGGATCACATGGATCCCCGGGCTCATCCTGTTCTGCCTGCAATGGAACATGGGCGGATGGGCATGGACCAAGAATCACCTGTGGATCGCGTCGGCCGTGTTCATCGGGTTGTTCACCTGGAGCGTGATTCTCTCCCTGATCGCACTGGCTGTCTCGGCCTGGGTGCGATGGAAAATCGCGGCCGGGGGGCTGATTCTGGGGGTCTTCTTCGCGGGCGCGGGTTTCGGCGCGGCCATCAACGCGGTGATGCGAACGCACAACGGATCGCTCATCGATATCGCGCAGATGATGTCGACCGCCTGGGGACAGTTGTTCCATTACGATTCGGGTAATGGTATTTCCGCGGCACAGGCGTGGGGGGCGCTGGCCGTCGTGTCCGCCATCAGCTTGTGGTTACTCTCGAAGAAAGTGCGGGCATTCGAGGTGGTGAAATGATCGTCCCCGTCACCAGCGAAACGCAGCAGGTGCCGAGCGCGCCTCCTCCCATCGAGCAGAGCCTCATCACCTTCGACAACGTGTCGCGATTCTATGGAGAGGTGTTGGGTGTCAACCGCGTGACGCTGTCGATTCCGCCCGGGATCACCAGCCTGGTGGGTCCGAACGGATCGGGCAAGACGACGCTGATGAACCTGATGACAGGTCTGGTTCGCCCGACGCGCGGCGAGATCAAGGTGCGGGGCGTTGCCACCAACGATCCGGAGAAGTTATTCCGTATCGTCGGGTATTCGACGCAGTTCGATTCCTTCCCGAAAGGGTTGACCGGCTTCGAATTTGTTTATTCCTTCCTTCGCCTGTTCGGAGATTCCCACGCCGATTGCGAGGCCAGGGCGTGGAAGGCGATCGAGCGCGTCAATCTGGCGGAGGCCGCAAAGAGAAAAGTCGCCGGCTATAGCAAGGGCATGCGCCAGCGAATCAAGCTCGCGCAGGCAATCGCGCCCGATCCGCAGGTCTTGGTGCTCGACGAACCTCTGAACGGTCTGGACCCTCTTGTGCGCGCCGAAACCATCGCATTGTTTCGCGAATTCGCTGCGATGGGCAAGCATGTCCTTGTATCCACGCACATCCTGCACGAAGTCGACATGATTTCCGACCAGGTTATCCTGCTGGCCAACGGGTACGTGGTGGCGGAAGGCGAGATCAGCGGCGTGCGCAGTGAGATCAGCGAGCATCCAATTCAAGTGCAGGTGCGATGCGACCGCCCTTCGGCCATGGCGGCCCGCGTCTTCGAAAGCGATCACGTGGTGGAGGTAAAGCTGCACGTTGACGGCGGCGGGCTGCTGATCAAGACGCGCGACGCGGACCGTTTCTACCGCTTGTTGAACCACATCGCGCTGGAGGGCATTAACATCGAAAGCGTCACGCCGGCCGACGACAACGTCAATTCCGTATATGAGTATCTGATCGGCAGCGAGGAGTCGACGAAATGAAATACGGACTCTGGTGGGCGCAAATTCAAGCCGTGATCCGCCTCGAAATGCGCAAGACGTTCTTCGCCCGGCGCGGGCTGTGGGTCTATCTGCTGGCTCTGGCTCCGGCGGCGCTGTTTCTTGCCGATTCCATCGCGGTGCTTCACGATCGGGACCGCAAGGCGGAAGTGGCCTCAACACATCCGGCGGCCGCGGACGCCCTGCGTTCCATCGAAATGGGCATGACCCGCGAGCAGGTGCAAGCCAAGCTGGGCGAGCCGTATTCGCAGAACACCTTCACCTATACGCGCCACCGCGAAACGATTTCCACAACCGGTTATCGCTACACAGACGGCGAAAACGATTATATTTTCATCTTCCGCAACAACGAACTGAACGAGATTCATACCAAAGAGATGCGTACCATCCCAAAGGATTCGCTGATCTTCGCGACGGTCTTTCAGTTCTTTTACCTGAGGCTGGCGATCTTCTTCGGCTGCGTCGGGATCTTCACCAATCTGTTCCGCGGCGAACTTCTCGATAAGAGCCTCCACTTTTATCTCCTCGCTCCCATCCGGCGGGAAGTGCTGCTGGTGGGCAAGTATCTGGCCGGCCTGATCGCCACCGTGGTGATCTTCACTGGAAGCACAGCGCTCCAGTTGTTGGCGATGGGCTGGCACCTCACTGGTCCGGCGATGACCGAGTTCCTGCGCGGGCCGGGTTGGGGGCAGATTGGCGCATATCTCGGCGTTACGGCGATGGCGTGCCTCGGCTATGGCAGCGTGTTTCTGGCGGCGGGCTTGTTGTTCCGCAACCCGATTATTCCCGCCGGGGTGGTGCTGCTGTGGGAGAGCGCCAACCCGTTCCTTTCGGCCGCCCTCAAGAAGATCAGCGTGATTTTCTACTTGCAGTCGATGTGCCCGGTGGTGGCCAAGCCGAGCGATATGCCGGCGCTGGCCGCCTTGCTCATGTCCTCGGCCGAGGCGACTCCCGCGGCTTGGGCGATCGGCGGACTGATCGTGGTGACGTTGGTGGTACTGGCTTTCGCCGCGCATCAGGCGCGCAACCTGGAGATCAACTACAGCTCCGATTAGACCGGTTCCAGCGCCCGATCAATCTCACTCGACGGACACTGGTAGGGTTCGCCGAGATAATAGAACTGCTGCATGTCCCGATCCTTGCTGAGCTTTTCGAGAATCGCTCCGTAGGGAATCGAGGACTTGACCGGCGAGAGCGGGCGCAGCGTGCGCGGATTCAGCTTCGCCGCCTCAATCGTCTTGGTGAGCGAAAATTTGCGCGCCGCGGTACTTGCCGGCGCGGGCTCCGGAACCGCGGCATCCGGATTCAGGCAGCGCGCAAAGGCGGAACAGAACAGCTCGACGTTTTCGGGAGTTGCCAGAGGCCCCATTAATCCGATGCGAAAGATCTTCCCGGCCAGCGGTCCGAACCCTCCGGCGATCTCGATGCAGTGGTCAGCAAGCAGGCGCTTGCGGACGTCCAGATCGTTCACGCCCTCGGGCACGCGGACCGTATTCAGCGTCGCGATGCGCTGGCCCTCGGCCACATGCATCGACAATCCCATAGCCTCCATGCGGCGCACGAACTCCTGGTGGCTTTTCAGGTGGCGGGCGAAGCGATTGGCGGCGCCCTCTTCCATAATCGCCGCGAGGCCCTCACGCAGCGCGTAAAACGTGGAGATCGGCGCGGTGTGGTGATACTTGTGCGGCGCGTCGTAGTAATCGACGAGCATCTTCAGGTCGAGATACCAGACCGGATTGTCGCCGCGGGCGCGCGCCGCCTCGACGGCTTTTGGCGAGGCGGTGAACGGCGAAAGGCCGGGAGGACAGCTCAGACCCTTTTGCGAACAGCTGTACGCAATGTCGATGCCGGATGCGTCCACGTCGATCGGTACGCCGCCCAGCGACGTGACGCAATCGGCGATGACCAACGCGCCGATTGCATGCGCCGGACCGGCGATCGCGCGCGGATTCTGCAGCGCGCCCGTGGATGTCTCCGCGTGCACAAAAGCCACCAGGTTCGGGCGCTCCCGCTCCAGGAATGCCGCGGCCTCGGCCTCAGTAAACGTTTCTCCCCACGGCTTCTCGCAGCGGACGACTTCGGCTCCATGGCGGCGTCCCATCTCGGCGATGCGCTCGGCGAAGAAGCCCGAGACAAACACGCCGAGCTTCGTCCCTGGTCCGGCAAAGTTGGAGACGGCCGTCTCCATGCCGGCGCTGCCAGTGCCGGAAATCGCCAGCGTGCACGGGTTCGCGGTGCCGAAGAGCACGCGAAGATCGCGACGAATCTCCTCCACCACCTCAAAGAAAAACGGGTCCAAATATCCGACCAGCGGCTTGGTCATTGCGTCGTAAACTCGAGGTTCCACCTGCGTGGGGCCGGGTCCGAACAATAGCCGGCGCGGAGGAGCGAGTGAAGGCATGCAATTAGTTTAGCGAAGAGGCAGGGCCATGTTATAGTAAAAGTTCATCCTCACCCGGGCCCGTAGCTCAGTTGGTTAGAGCGCTACCTTGACACGGTAGAGGTCACAGATTCGAGTTCTGTCGGGCCCACCACACCCCCAAACAAAACAAAGCACCTCCCTGCTCTCGATTCGTCCGCGAAAAGGTCGGCAAAACTTCGGGTCGCCTTAGCCTCGGCGCAGGTATTCGCGGGCGCTGGGCCAAAAGGCCAACAACCGGACTAGTTTGTGTCTCTTTTTTATCATCTGGGATCGCCAGAATGGAGACTAAATGACCCCCGTCGAGAATGCGTCGAACGAAGGTTCATCTAACTTTCGGTTGGACGTACCACTCCACAATCTGCTGACGCAACCTGGGTTGCGGACAAGCGTGCCCCCGGCCGTCCAGCCTGAAAAGCTGCCGGATCCTATCTTCCCGCAGCACCCCGACTTGCTCGTCCGCGACGACTCGGAACCGCAGTTGCCGCAGTCAAAGCCTCATTATAAAAAGGAGCATATCGTACGAGCATTGCGCGGGTGGGCCGTGCCATGGCTGAAATCGCGAGTGCTGCCAGGCGACTTTCACCCCATCATCGCCTACCTGTTCACCGAGTTTAAGTGCAATCTCGATTGTCACTACTGCTGGGCTTTCGACAATCGCGTCAAGGGCATGACAGAAGAGATCGCCAAGCGGTCCATCGACTGGTTGCGCGACAACGGCGCGGGAGTGCTAGCGCTGATGGGTGGTGAGCCCCTGCTGCGCCCCCAATTCGTTCATAAGGTCTGCTATTACGCCGCGAAGAAAGACTTCTTTGTTTACGTTCCGACAAACGCGCGCCTGTTGCGGCCACAAGTAACGGACTGGCTGGCGGATGCGGGCGTCGCGACTTTCAATTTCGCCGTGGATGCCGTCGATGAGAAGCCCGGCCTCCCCAAGGCCCTGGCGCCCGTTCGCGCCAATTTCAACTATCTGACGAAGAAGCAGCGTCAATACGGCTACAGCGTCTTCTTCAACATCAACATCTGCCGCAACAACATGGACGATGTCCGGCAACTGACTGAGATCGCGCACGATCACGGCATTGCTACCGACTATCACATCAATGAATCGCCCATGATGGAGCAGCCGGACTTTAAGCACTTCGAGAACAATCAGACCTACATTACCCCTCAGGACTGGGACAAGGTGGATGAGTTGGTGGATTGGCTCATCGAAAAGAAACGTTCCGGCTATAAGATGGTGAACTCCGCCAGCCGCCTGGACGAGATGCGCCTGTTCATGCGCGGCAAGGTGCAGGAGTGGAATTGCCGCGCCGGATTCAATTCCCTGATTGTACGAACAGACGGCACGCTTGCCCCGTGTTTCCCGACGTACAACGCCAGTTACGATTGGGGAGTCATCGAAAACCACAAGTTTGAAGCCAAGCAGCTCACGGCAATGAAGAAGCAGTGCCAGCCGCACTGCTTCTCCACTCTTAACCACATTCTTGCCTACTGCTATAACGATGCCCGGGTAATCAAGTTCTTGTTGCGACAAGCGCTAAACCGATTCCAGGGAATTACCAACTTCGATTAACCGAAAGGGAAACCGATGCCAGACTTACTCGAACAGGTAGATGTGCCGCGCCTGAAAGAAGCGGAGGAGGAAATCGCGCGGCGAGTAGATGCGGAGCGCGCTCGACTGCGCGCGGTTTCGGGACTGGTGCAAATCCGGCAGCAATTCAAACGTGCGGAGGAACGGCCGTTTACCGCCGCGGAGCGTGGCAAGGTCACGATCCTTGTTGGGGGCATGACCTGGAAGCACGACAACATGTTCCAAGCGGTATTCCGGGGTTGCGGCTACAAATGCGAGACCCTCCCCGTTCCCGATGTCCCGGCGTTCCAGATCGGCAAGGAGTTTGGCAATAACGGCCAGTGCAATCCCACCTATTTCACCGTTGGATGTCTTGTGCAGTACTTACAGCGGCTGGAAAAGCAGGGCATGTCGAGGCAGGACATTGTCGACCGCTACGTGTTTTTCACAGCCGGATCGTGCGGTCCTTGCCGCTTCGGCATGTATGAAGCGGAGTACCGCTTCGCGCTCGAAAATGCCGGATTCCAGGGTTTCCGTGTGCTTCTGTTCCAGCAGCAGGAGGGCGTCAAAGCCGCATCAGGCGAAGCCGGGCTCAAGTTCACCGTCGACTTCGGCATGGGCATGCTCAATGCGATGAACCTTGGCGACACGCTCAACGATATCATCTACCAGATCCGGCCGTTCGAGACGCGACAGGGAGAGACGGACCGCGCATTCGAGGTGGCCGGCGAGAGACTCACGCGCATGCTCTCTGAACGGCCGCCGTTTGAGATCGTCGAACGGGCTCCCAGTTGGGCAAAGGGCTATCTCAAGAGCCACGACAAGTTTACGCGCTTCTGGAACTCCTGGGGCAAGGTGTACGAGAATCTGTACGGGAAGCCGTATCTGGAAGCCCTGGAGGCGTGCCGGGCACGGATCGATGATGTGGAGGTCGATCGCACCAAGGTAAAGCCTGTGGTGAAGGTGACCGGCGAGTTCTGGGCGGCCATCACTGAGGGCGATGGTAACTTCAACATGTTCCGTTTCTTGGAACGCGAGGGCGCGCAAGTCATTGTGGAGCCGGTGGCCACCTGGGTCGCCTACCTGCTTTGCCAGGCCAAGGCGCGCGCGCTCAATAACAAGGAAGTCGCTGCTCACCACGAACAACTCGCTTGGTACGCATTGAAGCGGAGACTCAAGCGCGAGATGGCGTATCACGCTAAGATTCTCGGATTCACAGTAGGCGAGCACATGTGGGCGCATTTCTATCATCGCGTCGGCGAAAAACTGGGCGGGCTGGCCCACAAGTTAGTGGACCAAAGAGAACTGGCGCGGCTGGCTGAACCCTTCTACCACCGCTTTGCGCGCGGCGGCGAGGGCCACCTTGAGGTCGGCAAGAACGTGTATTACACGGTCCATCATAAATGCCACATGGTGCTGGCATTGAAGCCCTTTGGCTGCATGCCGTCGTCACAATCGGACGGAGTTCAATCCGCGGTCATCAATAAGTTCAAGGACATGATCTTTCTGCCGATCGAGACATCGGGCGAGGGCGAGGTCAATGCTCACAGCCGCGTGCAGATGGCTCTCGGTGAGGCCAAGGCAAAGGCCAAGGCGGAATTCGAGACCGTGCTCCGATCCACGGGAAAGAGCTTGGACGATATCAGGGAATTCGTCGCCGATCATCGCGAGTTGCGGCGCCCGTTCTACCACGTCCCGTATCGCGAAGGAATCGCGGGCACCGCGGCCCAGTTCATTCTGCACGTGAACGACTTGATGAATGCTCGCGCGGGCAAGGGGAAGGATTCGCAGGCGCGGGCGTCGCGCGCCAAGGTGGCCTGACATGGCGCCACGCTACCTGGTCGGCCTGGATGTGGGTTCGACCACCGTGAAGGCAGTTGTGGCAGAGGTCCCCTCAGACAGGGTCGTCTGGCAGGACTACCAGCGGCATGAAACGAAACAACCGGAAAAGGTGCTGGAGTTTCTCCAGAGGATCGAAGCGGAGGCGGGGGTCGCTCCCGAGAATACGCGAGTGTTCATCACTGGCTCCGGCGGAGGCACGCTAGCGGAACTAGTGGGTGCGAAGTTCGTGCAGGAGGTCACCGCGGTATCTCTGGCGGTGGAGAAAATGCATCCCGAGGTCTACTCGGTGATCGAACTCGGCGGCCAGGACGCAAAAATCATCGTCTTCAAGGACGATCCCGAAAGCGGACGCAAGAAAAAGATCCCGTCGATGAACGACAAGTGCGCGGGGGGCACCGGCGCCGTGATCGACAAGATTAACGCCAAGCTCAAGATCCCCGTCGAACAGCTTAGCCTGCAAGGCTACGACGGCGTCAAGCTGCACAAAGTGGCTGGCAAGTGCGGGGTCTTCGCGGAGACGGACGTGAACAGCCTGCAGAAGGAAGGCACGCCGCCGGATGAGTTGATGGCGTCGCTGTTTGAGGCGATCGTGCTGCAAAACCTCAGCGTGCTTACGCGCGGCCATACGCTGCGGCCCCATGTCCTGCTTCTGGGAGGGCCGAACACGTTCATTCGTGGCATGAAAGAGGCGTGGCAGACCAACATCCCGCGCATGTGGAAAGAGCGAAAGGTGGAGACTCCGAAGGGTTCGACCCCTCAGGAGCTCATCAAAGTTCCGGTGAACGCTCAATATTTCGCCGCGCTGGGGGCCATCGAATTCGGCAAGACAGAAGAGGAGGACGTCGGGCGGTACCGCGGCGTCGCGAAGCTGGTCCACTACATCGACTTCGGCCGCACAGAAGAGAAGGCCGCGTCAGGAAGCGGCGGTTTAGTCAAATCCAAAGATGAGTTAGATAGTTTCAAGTCCGCGTACCGGCCCACGAAATTCGTTCCGAAGGCGTTTAAATCCGGAACCACAGTCAGCGGTTTTGTCGGCCTGGACGGAGGCTCCACTTCGACCAAGGCCGTGCTTCTCTCTGAAGAGGGCGACATCCTTTGCAAAGCCTACCAGCTCTCGAACGGCAACCCGATCCAGGACACGATCGACATGTTCGAGAAGCTGCGCTCGCAGGTGGAGTCGCAGGGAGCGAGGCTTGAAGTGCTCGGCGTCGCGACCACGGGCTATGCCAAGGACATTCTCAAAGATGTCTTGCATGCGGATGTCGCGTTGGTCGAAACCGTGGCGCATACGGAATCCGCGATGAAGTTCTATGACGATCCTCACGTCATCGTGGATGTCGGCGGACAGGACATCAAACTGATCGTTCTGAAAAACGGCCGCGTGAAAGACTTCAAGCTGAATACGCAGTGTTCAGCCGGCAACGGCTATTTCCTGCAATCGACCGCCGAGGGCTTTGGCCTGAAAGTCGAGCAATATGCAGACCTGGCCTTCTCCGCTAGCACGATGCCTGTGTTCGGCTACGGCTGCGCGGTGTTCATGCAGTCCGACATCGTGAACTTCCAGCGGCAGGGATGGCGCTCGGAAGAAATCTTAGCCGGCCTCGCCGCGGTGCTGCCGAAGAACGTCTTCCTCTACGTGGCCAGTATTCCCAATCTGGCGGCGCTCGGGTCGCGCTTCGTGCTGCAGGGCGGCACTCAGAATAATCTCGCGGTCGTCAAGGCCGAAGTCGACTTCATCCGCTCGAGCTTCCGCTCGGGGGATCGCCAGCCTGAGATCATCGTGCACGAGCACTGCGGTGAGTCAGGAGCGATCGGTGCGGCGGTGGAGGCAGCCCGCATCTATCGGAACGGCCGACGCACGAGTTTTATCGGCCTGGATGCTGTTCGCAACATCACCTATCGCACCACCCGCAATGAAGATACGCGCTGCTACTTCTGTAAGAACAACTGCCTGCGTACTTTCATCGACGTGAATACGGGCGGCGAGGCAGAGCCCTCGCAGAATTTTGTACCCCTCGGTAAGATCGCGAAATCCAAAGTGCCCTTGCAGGTCGGCGAGCAGCGCTTGATCATCGCGACCTGCGAGAAGGGCACGGTAGAAGAAATGGAGGACATGAAGGACATCAAGGCGGGGCTGGATACAGCGAAGAAGTTGTACCCGAACTTCGTCGATCTGGCCGCGCACGAGGTGTTCCGTTCGCGAAAAACCGACCTCGTGGCAGACCCGATTCCATCGCGCACCTGGACCAAAAGCGTCAGGGATCGGGCTGCACTCATGAAGAACAGGCCGAACCTGCGAATTGGGATTCCGCGTTTGTTGAATGCGTACGTCTACGCGCCGCTGTTCAACGGTTACTTCGAAAGCCTCGGCCTCCAAACGGAGAATCTCGTTTACTCCGATTACACCAGTCCCGAACTTTATCGTGCAGGAGCCAGCCGCGGGGCGATCGACCCGTGCTACCCGGCAAAGATCGGCATCGCGCACGTCCACAATCTGCTCACAATCAAAGCCGTGAAAAAGGCTCTCGACGTGATCTTCTTCCCGATGGTAGACGTGCTGCACTCGCCGCTGGTCAACCTCACGGGATCGAATGCCTGCCCCACGGTGACGGCGTGCCCTGAGACTGTGAAGGCGGCGTATACGAAAGAAAACGACGTCTTCGCGGACAACCATGTGAAGTACATCAATCCCGTCCTTAACTTCCAGGACAGAAAGCTGCTGGCGCACCAGATGTTCACCGCCTTCCAGCCCCTGCTTGGTCTATCGCCCGAGGAAAACCAGCGGGCGATTGAGGCCGGGTACAAATTGCTGGAAGAATACGAAACGGGTATTCGCCGCAAGGCGCGCGACGTGCTTGACCAACTCGAGCATGAGGACCGCATCGGCATCGTGATGCTCGGCCGGCCCTATCATCATGATCCCGGCTTGAACCATGAGATCCTGGATGAATTCCAAAAGCTCGGCTACCCTATTTTTTCGCAGAGCACACTGCCGCTCGATGAAGATCTGCTGGAGCGCCTGTTCGGAGAAGAAGTTCGGGCCGGCGTGATCCAGCATCCGCTGGACATCGCCGACGTGTGGAAGACCCGCTACTCCGCGAGCACGAATCACAAGATCTGGGCGGCGAAGTTCGCGGCGCGGCATCCGAATCTGGTGGCGATGGAAATCTCAAACTTCAAGTGCGGCCACGACGCGCCCATTTACGGCGTGGTCGAGGGCATCATCGAGAAGTCGCACACGCCGTATTTCTGCTTCAAGGATCTGGACGAGAACAAGCCGACGGGATCGGTGAAGATCCGCGTCGAAACGATCGACTATTTCCTGCGCCGCTACCGCGAGGACATTATCAGGCGCGGGCGCGCCGAGCGCCAAATCGAAGCGCGCGTGGCTGAATACGAACGGGAGTTGCGTCTGAGCCTGACGGGTGTTCGGAACATTCCGCTGACGACGCCCGAGTTGATCCAGATCGCGAGTTAGGCGAGTTGTGAATATATGACCCCTGAGCGCATCCAGACCAACAGTCGAGCCCAACGGACAGGCAGCGCTTCCTCGCCACCGTACTTGTCAACGTCCGTCAGGATAAGCTGAGCCGCGTTTGCGGTTTGCTCCGCGTAATGGCCGGTGGTGGCCTTTTTCATTTCTGATTTTGACTTGGAGGGTTCACAACCCCGTAGCAGTCCGTAACGCTTTGAACGGTCCGTAAGACTACCGGAGCATTCAGCAATTCGCTAACCCTCTTTCTTTCAATCAGATTCGAGTTCTCTCGGGCCCGCCACCTAACTCCATCGATCTGCTCGATTCTCAATGAACGAAATAGAGATCCAAGGCCTGCACCACGTCGGCTGGTTCGAGTGACGGGGCACGTTCCTCGAACTTCGCCAGTCCGCCGACAATCGCCAGCAGATCAGATGGAAAACACGCTCGAAGCCCTCCCGTGGAATGCCGGCGGCACTCCTCGACGATGAAGTCTTCTCCCACCTGGCTGCATGGGATTCCCTTCTGAGACGCCACGCGCCGCAGCAACTCCCGAAAGAGATTCTCGTCGAGAGATTCGATTTTGATCTTGTTTTTCAGGCGGCGCATGAATCCGTCCTCTGCCAGATCGCTGAGCGGCAGGTTGGTTGCAAATATGACGAGCACTTCAAACGGAATTTCGAAGCTCACTCCGGTCCACAGTGACAGCATGTCCGTCCCGCGATCCAGGGGAACGATCCATCGGTTCAACAATTCGCGTGGCGTAATCTGCTGGCGCCCAAAATCGTCGATCAACAGGATGCCGTTATTCGCCTTCATCGAAAGCGGCGCGACACCGACCTGGGTCATTTCATCCAGCCGCGGCTCCAGCATTTCCGCCTTCAGTTCTCCGCCCACTTTGACCATCGGCCGGTGGCAGAGCACCCACCGTGAATACGTTGCCGGGTCCCCTGGTTCCTCACGATGAATCAGAGGGTCATACACGGTCAGGATTTGACCGGAGATCTCCACCGCATAGGGCACATAAACCAGGCTTCTCGCCACGCGATGCAGGCGCTCGGCGATGCTGGTTTTTCCATTGCCGGTCGATCCATACAGGACGATCGCGCCGCCGACAACCAGCGCCGCTCCAATTTGGCGGATAACAGAATCGGGAAGCACCAGATCGCTCAACGCGGATTTCAGGCTTTCAGCGGTGACCTTAATATCGATCGCTTGCGCCGACACAGATTGTTTGTATTCCGCCAGCGATACCGGCGCTGGACCCGCGTAGTGGCTCTTTCGGAGCGCGACTTCGGCCCTCGTTCGGCCCTTGGCCGAGAGAAAGATCTCATAATCGAAGCCGACCATCGTCCGCGTCTCACAAAGATGTTCCTTCTGAAGCTCGTGGTAAATGGTATGAATGATCGCGGGGTTCAGTTTCGTTCGCTGAGCCAATCTGCCGAGTGTCACCGTCCCCTCGAAAAACGCATGCTTCAGAACCAGATCAACCACTAGACTTGGAGGCAGACCGGTTTCCTCGATCGAGTCCACTGGTGTCGGCTGGAACGGACGATGTTCGGTTGCTGTCATGTCTCGAACCCTATCACATATCGGCCCGCTGAAGTCACAGCTAACTGGCAATCAAGGCGATCATATTCCACGCGACGATACACGCAAACAGGACATTGATCTTCGTCAGAAGCCTGCCCCGCCCGCCTCTCCAACAGTAAGCCCCCAGGCCAACCGCAAGGAGTTTTACTGCCAACAGCCCGCTGAGTGGGTTGGGCGCGTATCGTAAGGCCAATTTGACAAAGGGGTTCGCTTCTCCTACGCCGTGCAGAAGAAATGCGGCAGTCGTTAGGAAATCGAGCACTTGCAGGTACAAATACTGTAGAAGTAGCTGATTCATCCCTAAGCGTCTCTTAGCAACTCTAATGGCAAAGCCTTAAGGAGTAAATAGGGCTGAGCCACTTTAGTAGTTCTTTGGTTCTAAAAGGAGATCGGGATTGTCCCAGTACCGACTCTTCGGCAGTCCAGCGGACCGGTTTGGCGGCTGCGGAAGTGCCGATCGAACGACGAGCTAGGCTTGTTCGCCTCCATCTAAATGAAAATAAAGAATCCGCCGCCTCCGACTCTCGCCTCTTCAGTTCTTAGGCCTACTCCGCACAAGGATTGATGCCGAAGTTACTCTTGTCGACATCCAATGCTTTAGAAGAGCCCAGAGGAGGAAGCGTGCAGGCCAATAGAATAAGCGGTGCGATAACCGAATCCCCAACCGAATGCGTACAAAGAAACGTACGTGTGGCCATGACTTTCTTCGTGGCGCTGCAATGTCTGGATCTACTCACAACTCTTGCGGCTTTTTCGCGCGGCGGTGTCGAACTGAATCCCGTCGTCAGAAGTCTGATCCCGCTGATCGGAACCGTGATGGCCGTCATCACGAGCAAAGCCATCCTCGTTTCCCTCGTCTTCCTGCTCAGCCGCCGGAAGCGGATCCTCTATTTTGGAAACATCCTTTACTCCGGTATCGTTGCATGGAACCTGGTGATCGTGTCCGCCTTGAAGTAAAGAATCCCATCTTCCTATCTCTTTCTCGCTGATTCTTAACGACTTGTACGTGTACATCTGAAACGTACTGCGAGTACTAAGTGAAAGCGCGAAATAGTTCGTAGGTCTCTTCCCTTAGGAAAAAAGTCCTAAGAACCTTGCATAAGGTGTGGAAATCCGTTATTCTACTTCCTCGTCGATGTAGTCATTCGGCTTACATCGTCCTAGATCGGTGGCGTTCGTGATTCGCGTTGCATTGTGTTCGGAGGATGTGAAGCTGCAGCCGCTACTCGCGCCGGCGTTGGGCCGTGACTTCCATGTAATCTCCGAACAGGACTATGGTCGGCTCAAACTCCTGTTGCTCAACGGGCAAGCAGACGTACTTCTGCTGGATTTAGATTCAGAGTCTTCTAACGTCGCCCAGCAGGTCCGCTTTTTTGAGGAGCTCGGCACGGCAAACGTCGCCGCCGTCATTATGACAGATGATGGCGCCCGCCTGACGGCCATCGATTTAGTGCAACGTGGCGCACACAGTTACTGCCGCAAGCCGCCTGTATTGCGCGAGCTAAAGGTGATTCTCCGCCGCGCCTGCGAACACGCGTCAATGAAGCGCGAGCTGGAAGGCAAGCGGGTTAATGCCTTCGCGCTCGAAGCAACAGAACCACCCCGGTGTGATGATCTGATCGGGTCTAGCGCTGAGATGCGCGCCGTCTACGATCTGATTCACCGGGTCGCGAATCTAAACGCTTCCGTGCTCATCACTGGCGAAAGCGGTACGGGCAAGGAACTCGTCGCCAGGGCGATTCACAACCTGGGCGAGCGCGCCAAATCTCCCTTCATAGCGGTAAACTGCGGCGCTATTCCCGAAACGCTCATTGAATCCGAGCTTTTCGGGCACGAAAAGGGCGCATTCACTGGTACAATCGGCACCCGGATTGGTAATTTCGAGCAGGCAGCCAGCGGAACAGTCTTAATTGACGAAATCGGTGATCTGAGCCTCCAAGCTCAGGTCAAGCTACTCCGGGTCCTCCAGCAAAGAGAGTTCATGCGCTTGGGCAGTAACCGCGCCATTCCCTTGAAGGCGCGGGTGATTTTCGCTACCCACAGGGACCTCTCGCACATGGTGGCCGAAGGAACGTTCCGGCTCGATTTGTATTACCGGATCAATGTGGTGACCATCAGAATGCCGGCGTTGGCTGATCACCCGGATGATGTTCCGGCCCTCACCGAGTTCTTCATCAGGAAATACTCAGATCTGTACGTCAAGCGAATCACTGGCATCGCACCCAACGCGCTCGCATTGCTTCAGCAATATGACTGGCCGGGCAATGTTCGGGAGCTGGAAAATGTAATCCAAAGCTCCATTGTGCGTGCCGACACCGAAGTCATTCAGGCGAACGATTTACCGGACAATTTCCACGTGCCCTACCTGGTGGAAGACTCCGACATCGCGCAGCTAGGATCCTTCGAAACACTCTTGCGTGACTTCAAGGTGAAGATCGCTTCCAAGGCAATCGAAGATTGTAAGGGCAACAAGACACTGGCGGCGCAAAGCCTCCACATTTCGCGCTCGTATCTGCACCGCCTCCTCAGATTGAGGGAGGAGCCCGGAGCAGTCGATGCTGCCTGATATATCGGAACAATCACCAATCTCGGCTGCTTTGGAAGTTCAGCGGGGCAGTGGCGCCCGGCACATTTTCTCATTTCCGGTAATATTAGGTGCACTTCTCGTTGTATTAACGATGCTCACTATCCGGGGAAGGTTCAGCGACCCCGACATGTGGTGGCATTTGAAGACGGGAGAAATTATATGGAATACGCATCGCATTCCAGCGGCTGATTCGTTCTCTTTTACGACCAATAATCACAGCTATATTCCTCATGAGTGGTTGTCACAGCTTATCCTCTATGGCGCCTATCATTTCGGTGGTTACACCGGCCTGATGTTATGGTTCTGCCTGATCGCTTCAATCCTCGTCGTCACCGGATATATTCTGTGCGGACTCTACTCGGGCAATTTGAAAGTCGCCTTCCTCGGCGGCCTGGTTACCTGGCTGTTCGCGACCGTTGGCCTATCTATTCGACCGCAGTTAATTGGATACCTTTTCCTGCTGAGTGAGTTGCTTGTGATTCTTCTTGGGCGATCACGGGACCGGCGTTGGCTTTATGTTCTACCGCCAATGTTCGCCGTTTGGGTTAACTTCCACGGATCTTTTTTCCTGGGGCTGATCGTACTCGGGATCACGCTGGCCTGCTCATTCCTTGATCTCGAGTGGGGGCTGCTTGCCTCCCGCCCCTGGAAGCGCGACCGGCGGAACACGCTGGCAATCGCCTTTGCGCTTTCGATTGTCGCTCTCTTTGCGAACCCGATCGGACTGAGACAGGTGACGTATCCTGTGAACACGCTACTGACTCAGACGGCGCAAATGAACGGAGTCTCGGAGTGGATGCCGCCCCATTTTGACAACATCCGCGGGGTGGCCCTGTTGGCCGTGGCGGGGCTCATTCTGCTTGTGCCTCTGCTTCGTCGCGTCCAACTGACCGTTCAGGAGCTCCTTTTTCTCGTCTTAGGATTCGGACTCGCGGTCCAACATGAGCGAATGATGTTTGTGTTTGGGATACTGGCTGCGCCCATCCTGTGCCGTCTTCTCGCGGATTGCTGGGATCAATACGAGCCAGATCGGGACCGGCCCGTCCTGAACGCTGTCTTGATCGCAATCCTGCTGGGCGTGGTGTTGAAGGTTTTTCCAGACCGGCGGGAGCTCATACAGCAGGTGGAAAAGAACAATCCCGCGAGGGCCGTGGACTATATCAATCGCTCAGGGCTCTCCGGCAACATGTTCAACGACTATGTGTATGGCGGCTACCTGATCTGGGCCGCTCCGCAACACAAGGTGTTTGTGGACGGCCGCGGCGATGTTTTCGAATGGACCGGCGTCCTGCAGGAATACGGGGGATGGGTGACGCTCCAGGTCGATCCGACTGTTCTTCTCAAGAAATACGACATCAGTTTCTGCCTCTTGCCGGCGGGCGCTCCAATGTCTCACGTATTGCCGTTCCTGCCTGGGTGGACGAAGGTCTACTCAGATGAGATGGCGGTCGTATGGACGAAATCCACACGGTAAACCCAGAGCGTCCAGGCAACTAAAGAGATCACTGCAGTCTGCGCGGCGATCGAGTAATCGGAGGCCAACAGAAACAGCAGCAGTGGCGAAAGGGCCAGGAGAGCGCAAAGCCGCAAGGGGATTGGGAAGAAGCACTCCTCTTCGATTAGAACCGCGCAAAGGGGCAGGAACAGCACCAGATCGTAACCGTAGGCGTGATGGGCAAACAGCACCCCCGAGGCTGAGGCCAAGCCGCCAGCGATGCCCAGCGGCACCCTCCTGCAGGCGAGCCATAGCCCAACAGCAAAGGCTAGGAATATAACAACTTCAAGAGCGAACGCAGATGGAAGGCGATAGACGATCCCGTAGAGATTCGGCATCTTTTGAGGAGCAGGCGTGAAGACGGGGAGGCTGGCGATGGACGCAAACCGCAGCGGCCACCGAGAATCCTCCAGCCCAAAGCTGCCTGCCAGGAGAATCAAGCCGGAAACCGCGCCGACGGCGATCGTGCGCCAGCTTCTGCGGGCGAGCAGCATCACTGCGAGCCCTAGCATCAAATGGAACTTGCAAATACACAGCGCAAACGAAACTCCAGCAAGGTATTGATGCTCGTTCTTCATCATGCGGAGACTTAGACCAAAGAAGAAGAACCAGAACAACACATCCTGGCCGTAGTAAAGCACTATCGCCGCGGGCAGGGACCAGCAGAGACTCGCGAAGAGCGTCCCACGCTTTACGTCCGGCCACAACCAGACGCCGAAGATGCCGGCCAATACTTCCAGGCATCGCCACAGACCCAACGCAGCCGGAAAAGAAAGATAGGTGAACGGCTTAAATACCAAAGCAACGACAGGCAGCCTCACAAAGGGACCAACGGCGGAAGTGTAAGGCCGTTCGTGAGCTTCGATCACCGACAGATCGAATAACTGACCTGATCCCACAACTTCACCCGCGGCGTAAAACTGAGCAAAATCCACGCCCCGCTTGGATTTGTTGACTGCGGTGACCCAAAGGTTGAACAGAATACCCAGGGCGCAGATGGCGATTAGCCTCACGCTGGGCTTCCGGCCCTTCGCCGCAGTAGACACGGGCATCACGCGCCTGTGGTTCCGGCGCAAAACTGGCCTGCACCCGTTCGCACGAACCGACCTACTCCTTTGTGGGAACCAGAGATTCTCATATATTCTAGCGAGTCGACTCGCCCTTATGGTCCGAGGAGACCTTACGGTTGAGGCTGTTGCGGAACGCCGCTGGGCGGCACAGGAGTCGTAGTGGCCGGCGTCGGTTGCGCCTGGCCGAAGGCACCCGAAGTCGACGTTACCGTCATCGGCTTCTCGACAAGGCTCTTCACTAGAGACTCCATTGGTATTGGAGCGTTCGGCGCGGCTGCCGCAATTGGGCCAGTGACTTCCTTACCGGGAGTACTCATCGGAGTCGTCGAATTCGGTGGGAGAAATGGAACGGGGAAGTTTGGCCCCGCGATCTGCTTGCCGGCAGGCATGGGGTGCACGAGCTCAGGCGTGACGATCACCATCAGCTCCGTATTCGTCCTATTCTTGCTCTTCGATTGGAAAAACTTGCCCAAGACAGGAATGTCGCCCAGGAATGGAATCTTGCTGAACGTCTCCGTCTCCCGGTTGTCGAGAAGGCCGCCTATCGCAAAGCTTTGTCCTTCCCCAAGTTCGACTTCGGTGTTCACATTCCGCACGTCGATTCCAGGAACGGTAAACCCTCCGATCGAGACGCCGTTCGCATAATCGAGCGAACTGACCTCCGGAGCTACCTGCAATCGGATGGTCCCACGCGGCGTGACGGTGGGGAGGAAGTTCAGTCGCACGCCGAACTGGCGGAACTGTACGGTTACTGCCGTGCTTCCGCCCACGTTCCCTCCCTGCACCACTGGATACGGAAATTCCCCTCCAGCCAGAAAGCTGGCCTGTTTTCCATTCTCGGCCAAAACGTTCGGCTCCGCCAACACCTCCACGACTCCCTTTGTCTGCAATGCCCGGATCGTCGCACCGAGGTCCAGATCAGGGCGGAAGAAAAAGAGGTTGAGAAGATTGCTCACGGTCGCGGTGACCCCATTGCGGCCGGTTATGCTCCCAGTGCCGCTCGCTCCACTGTTGCCCAAGGTAAGCGGCGAAAACTGTTGTGTTGATATCGCTCCAATCGTATTCGTCGCGCCCGTACTGAAGATGTTGACACCTAACTCCGTAAGCATGGTGCGATCCACGCTGGCGAATTTGACCTTAAGAAGAATCTGAGCCTCGGCAGGCGGCACATCCACGTACAGAAGGTTTACCGGCTTGCCCATCGAGGAGGCGATCGCAATCGCCCGCTGGGCGCTTGTAAGATCCTTCGCGGTCCCGCGCAAGAAGATCAGGTCGTTTTCGACGCTCGTCTCGATCTTTTGCCCCGGCAGCTCCACGCTCATCTGCCTTCGCAGGATCTCAGAGCGGGTGTCATTCGAGAAATGGCTTGGCTGCACCGTTACATCCAGAAAGAGCTTTCCCCCGCCCTGCTGCCAGATGATCATGCTCGTCTCGCCGGGCGCTTTCCCATTCACCAGGATTTCCCGCGGGCCGACCGCGGTCGCTTCGGCGATGTCGCCAAAACCCACGGAGACCCGCTCGATGGGCCGTGCGCTATTTACGAGGACGGACTTTCCAACCGTGACAAAGAGATCGTTGGGCGACCCCGAGGCGGCCGGAACTGGCTGCGGCGATTGCTGCTGGTCCGGCGGCTGCGCTGGCGCTTGCGGCGCGCCTGCGGCATTACTGACAAAGCCAACTCCGAAGAGAGTCGCGATGATGATCGCGGCGGTTGCTCGTGCTTCGTGCTGTTTCAAGGTAGCTCCTTTGTCAAGCCAGCGCTCTCCCGCTCTTTACGGTTTGTCCGGATCGACGACTTTTTGCTCGCTTTGTTTCGCGCCATTCAACACCTGGATCACGTAGATTCGGGGCTCAGGCGGTTTCTCAACATGTACTGGAGGCGGAGGCGGTGCTTGAACCGGGGGCTTCTTCAGAACGGCGGGCTTCGGCTTCGGTGTGTCCTCCGCGAAAATACTGGCCATGGCGACGACAGGGGTCTTGGAAGCTTCGTTGTCCAGGGGATTCCGCAACACCAATTGGATTTTTGTCTGGTTGCTCGCAAGGCTCAGGAGTTGTGCTTGCTCCGGCGTAACGAGCAGGTTCACGACCGGAACCTGCACCGGCTTGCCCTCATTGTCCTTCTGGATGTTCGTCCCCGCGGACAGGACCTCGATGTTTTGCAGCAACGTCCTGACTTTTGGCCCAACGTTCGCATTGGAGCCTGGACCCGTCCCGGATACTAGAACATCGACGCGCATTCCAGGAAGCACGAAACCTGCCACGCCGACCACGTCATCCACTCTCACCGCGCATGCCCTCATGCCCTGACGGATCGTCGCAGCCATGCCTCCTCCGGAACCCGCCGCCGCCAGCCGGCTCTCCAGAACCGGTTCGCCCTGATAGAGCTGCGACACGACTCCGCGGTCCATGGCAGCTTCTTTCGCGACGATCATCCCTTTGGGGAGGGGCCCGACCCACTCGCCCGTCGTCAAGTCGGCGTCATGGATCAGCGTACCGATGGGCAGGTCTCGCGCGGCGACAATGATCTTGGTTGTGTTCCCTTGAGGAGCGTGCATCTGATTGCCTACCACCCGCAACACCAGGTACGTACACGCCGCTGCCACCAGAAGTGCCACAAGAAGGATTGTCGATAGTCTTCGGTTCATTTGGCCACTCACCTACCATCCATTCGCGGTAATGTCGCGCTTTTTGGCCGCACTTTTAGGGCCATCGGGAAAGGGCTTATGTGACGAACAATCAGGTGTTTACGGGAAGTGTGCGCAAGGCGGTGTGAACTCCTGTTTACATGTTGGCAAGGGAAAGTGGAGCGATGTAGACACCTTGGGACATCCTACGGGGGCGACTGCCTCAAAGAGCTTCATGATCAGTCCACGAGGGACACTTGGCGGAGCGTCAGATAGTTTGTTGAGAACTGAAACAGTCCCAGGACTCCACTGGTTACCGTCAGTTGGCTCACGATGATGTCCCCAAAACTCCGAACCCCAGTGCATGGGGTTGCTTGGTAAGCAACGCTCTGGTAATGGGAGGAGTCGGCCGTCATGATGCCGAGGGTATTGGTGATGTAAATGATGCCGGTTTGGGAGAAACATCCGCTCCCCGCCCCTATCGTATGCGACCGTGCGTCTGCCTTCCGATCCTCAAAAAAAAGAATCCCGTAGTAGGGCGGGCCAGGGGCATTTGCGAGGCTAATGGGGATATTAGCACCCGTCAGCGCGGCATAGGCATTCGCGTTAATATTGAACCCTCCGGTCGGATCGCTCCCGGCGGCGCATGGCTGTGCACCCGCACACGTGTCATAGACAAGCATCCCGTTTCCGGTGGTCAGATCCGCAGTGCACGATACACACATCCCGGCGGTACTGTCTGCCATTTTGAAACCACCGCCCTCGACATAGTAGACTCCGGGGTCAAAGATCGCACTGTTGATGCCCGTTGTGTCGATGGACGCGTACACGCCAGGCACGTATTCCTGACAGCTTGATGGCTGCGCTCCCGAGAATCGTGACGCAGGGCAGTCGCCGCAATGGCCTAAAATGGAGCACAATTGCCCGCCTGAAGGCATGGTCGCGCCGGAGGGTACCGAAGGGGCAGGCACTCCTGCCAGCGGGTCCTGAATCGGAGAGGAAGGCGAAATATATCTCCCAGGTAATGTTCCCAGATTCACGTTCCCAGGATTAGTGGTGGGCCCTCCCCAAACCCCGAAACTGGCCCCTGTGCCCGCTGTGCAATTTCCCGTATCCTTGGGGCCCGCGTGCGAGAGGTCCACAATCCCCGAACTGCCGCTGAAAGCAGCCGGGTTGGACGAGTTGATTTGTATGCTTTGGGTCCCTCCGCCACAAATCGTGATACTGCCGTTCATGCTCAGGGCACCAGCCATCGTCGGATGAGTGACGAGGAGTGGAGGGGAAGCGGGGACCTGAGTAATCCCTCCAATTCCGACGGCCTTTATGGTCGCAGCGGACGAGCCAAGAAGTTGCATGAACGTGGTGTTGACAGTTCTCTGAACGGTCACCTGGAGCAGGTTTATGGGATCACTGGAGCTGAGGCAAGAATTGGACGGGCATACCGTTGCCGTCGGGTTGATTGTAACCGTGACAGCATCGCCTGCAAGATTGAATCCATCCAGGATCTGTGCATAAGTGCAAGCAGCCGATGTGCTCATACCCGAAGTACTGCAAGGGATGATGCTTCCCGAAGTCAACGGAGTGCCGCCGCTTGTTACCCAATTGGCGCCGTCAAAAGTAGCGTACGTTCCAAAGGCGCCGGCGGTTCGATTGGAAATACTCATGATGCCCGCCTGGGCCGCCGCATCCGCCGCCGCTTGAGCCATCACGCGTTGCGCGTACAAGTGCGATCCATCGATTACGAATCCCAGTGAGCCAAGCAGAACGATGCTCATCGCAAGGACTACGAGGAGGATCGCCTGGCCCGCCTCATGCTTGCGCCTTCGGGCGGATATTCTCACCATGTGATCACCCCCTCGCTTGTGCTCGAGATGTTGATGCTAAAGAAACTGGAGTAGAATCCTACCCACGGATCGTACGGATACCTCACGGTGACTTTGACGGGGCATCCGGGCGCATTGCCGGCGAGCGCCGCGGCCTGGCAAATTGGACCAGGCAGGTAGACAACTTTGATGGAAAGGCCCGGACTTCCAAGATTGATGGGAGCCGCGCTCAAATAGCCTGTTACTACCGTCTGGATCTGGGTCGTTTCCGCTGACTGCCCGTTACCAGCAAGTTGCCCGTGCACAATCCCATACCGGCATCCTGCGCGGGCTGCATTCGCCACCGTCGTATATACCAGCAGCATTCGGCTCATCTCAAAGATCCCAAGCATCAACAGGACCAGCATCAATACTGAGAAGGCGAACTCGACGAGGCTCTGGCCTCGCTGATCGGCGAGAATGCGTTTTGATGAGCCGGGGGTCACTGTAGGATCCTCATCACCACTTGCCTGTGAATTGTCGTTGGCGGAATGGTCGCGTAGATCCCCAATTTGGGAAAACCGAGCGTGCCTGTCAGCGGCGTATATGTGTAGGTGACGTCGACAGTCGCGAGGACATAGAATGGCGCTTCCGGGTCGGCTGGCGTGGTTGTGGTTGAGCAGGTACCTGCCAGCGTCGTTAATGTTCCATTGTTGTTCTCGCACACAGATATCGTCGGTGTGCCCGGAATGGAGGCCATGTCCTGCTGGATGAGGGAAGTGATGTCGGTGCCCATCAGCGGCTTGGTTATCCCCCCAGATGTCCGGCCGAGAACGGCGAATTGGGCCCCCGCGCGTGCAGCATTGGCAACTTCGATCCAATCGTAGATAAACGCTCCAAAGTTCACGATGTTCACGACCAGCAGGAACAGAAACGGGACCATGAAGGCGTGTTCAACCAGCGACTGCCCTTTTTCCACCCCACGGTGTTTCACGGCGGCCGCCTCCCCCGCGCCCACGCTGCCGATGAATCTCTTCAAGGCTCTTTGCTCATCATGTGTCGGTAGCATAAAAGTGACGCCCATTCCATCCGGGCCGTGCCGGACGATCTTGCAGCGCAAAGACAGCGCCGACTCCGCCGGCACCGCGTCGCCGGCAACCGGTTCCTGGAGTGTGAGCGATACGATCGAGCCAGGGTACCACCGGTCCTGAGCGCATAAGTAAGCGCCCGTCAGGCTGATGTCTTTCACCCGATGTTCCCTGGGCGCGCCGCCCTCCCAGTAATATGCGACCATCCGCGGTGTCGAATACCTCTCTGCCCGCGATTCCCGGCGCGACTTTTTGAGCCAGTCAAGGACTCCCATAGCGCTCGATCTTTCCCGGTTGGTTCGCCTCCAAGTATCGCTCCGTCTCCTCCGGTGAGGATATGAGCAATTCATCGCCCACCTGAGTATGCGAAGAGTAAATCGTCCTGGGCGCCAATTCCAATACGCTCGCGCAATTCCTATGGATCGGTCCGATGCGAAATGTGCCGAACGATTCCAGCGCCTGGATGACCCGATTATGCTCGTCCAAATAGATCAAGTCAATGGCGAACAACACACCGACCGTGTGAACTCCTTGAGAAGGAACCACCCAGATTCCTTCATCGGCGCGCAACCGGAATCGCCCCAGCAACCCCTTTAGCCGGGCCAGATGAGTGTCGGCGGCAACCACGCCCAGGCTCAGGAACGACTCCCGCGTCTTGTTGAAGACCACGTAGCGTTGTCGTGCGTTTTTTTTGAAGCCAATCATTGTGCGGCAATTCCGCATGGCGCCCAGATAGGCCAGCGGAGTCGCCCTCCTATATCTTCTCTTTGAAGACGAGCAATTGCCTCCTCCAATCGCCGCCAGACTCAGCCCAACTACCTACTCCTGCTACGACGGCGCTGGATCAAAATGACGAGCACCACCACGAACAAGATCCCGGATACGACCCGGATCAAAATCACGTTATCCATGTCTATTCCCCTTTCCTCGGTTACTTGAAATCATCGCGTCCCAGACAGCAAAGCCAGCTAATCTAATGCGTGCGGCTGCGGCGGCGTTGGATCAAAACAATGAGCACCACCACGAATAGGACCCCGGATACAATCCGGATCAGAGTAACGTTGTCCATTTCCTTTCTCCTTTCTTCGGTTACTTGAAATATTTCTGAAAGGACTCGATCATCACGATGACCGCCGGTCCAAGCGCCACCACGAACAAAGACGGGAAGATGAAGAATACCAACGGAAAGACCAGCTTCACCGCTGTCTTGGCGGCCATTTCCTCAACCCGTTGACGACGCTGTGTGCGCAGCGTATCTGAGTAAACACGAAGGGTCTTCGCAATGCTTGTGCCAAACTGATCGGCCTGAACCAGCGCCGCCACCAAGGTGACCATGACATCAATGTCAACCCGTTCCGACAGATGCTTCCAGGCGTCGACGCGAGGCCGTCCAGCCCGCTGTTCCAGCATTACGAGCGACATTTCATCGCAGATTTCGGGGTGGCTTGAACCCAATTCCGCAACGCAGCGTGAAAGAGCCTGATCAATGCTCAATCCAGCCTCGATGCAAACGACCATCAGATCCAGGAAGTCAGGGAGTCCAAGGCGGATCTCAAACTGGCGCTGACGGATCCGGTACCCTAGCCACAGGTCAGGCCCCAGATAACCGAGCGCCAGCGCCAGCGTATAAGCGAAGAATGGGCTCAAGTATTCCGTGATTCCGCTAACGGCGACCAGAAGGCAGAACCCAATTGGGAGAAGAACCTGGGCCCCGTACAGAATTCGGATGTGAGCTCCCTGACGATAACCGGCCCGGATAAGGCGCTGCTGTGATACCGAAACCTCCCTGGGGCTCTTCGGCAGTAGCTTGTCAAACGGTTCGACGGCTGCTTTCAGCGAATCGCCAGCCTGCTTGAGCTTTAGCCGGCTCCACCAATCGCCTTCCCGCACCTCGGCGGAGATCACCGAGGAAAGGCGTTGAGCCATGCCCGCGCGATAGAAGATCAGCAGGCCCGCGCTAGTCACCAGCAGAAAGATCGAGACAAAAGTGAAAATAGCAATTCCCATGGATCCTCAAATTCGCAAGTTGACAATTCTTCTGATAATCAATGCTCCGGCAATGGTCATTAGGATTCCTGAGTAGAGCATCTTCTGGCCCAGCGGGTGCGTCCACAGCAGCCTGATGCCCTCCGGATTCACCAGGAAGAGAAGAAGTCCGAGGCAAACGGGCAGCAGCGACAAAATCCATCCAGTGAGGCGCCCTTGGGCCGTCTTAACCCGAACGTCTCTCTTGAGCTTGAATCGCTCCCGGATGACGTAAGCGCACTTATCCAATACCTCGGCAAGGTTCCCTCCCGTCTCCTTCTGAATGAGAATGGCGGTGGTAATCATCTTGACGTCCTGGAGGGGGATCCGAGTGCACAGGTTCTCCATGGCCGTACGAAGCTGGAGCCCATAATTCTGCTCCTCAAAACAGGTCTGAAATTCGCGTCCGATGGGGTCAGCGACCTCGCGTCCAACCAACCCGATGACTGAAACCAAACTGTTGCCGCCACGGAGTCCGCTAACCATGAGGTCGAGCGCCGGAGGCAGCCCCTCTTCAAAAGCCTGGAAGCGTCTCGCCCGTTTATTGGCCACATACGCATAGGGAATGGCCGCAGGGATCAATCCCAGGATCAGCGCGAACAAAAAGCTTTCCGTTCTTAGATAGAGCAGGTAGGACGGAAATACCCATGCCGATACGGTCAGGAGCAAAAACAGCCCCGGAGTCCATTTCACGTTCGCCTGGTATAACAACAAGCGCACCTTCGGCACGATCTCGGCCCTCAACAGAAGACGATTCAGCAGCGGGATGGAACTGAGCATCTCCTGCTTTCGGAAGTCCACGAACTCGTCTTTTGACGCGGGCACGCCCTCAGCCAGAACGGTGTCCAACCGCTCCGAAGCCTCTTTCTCGCGTTCCGAGGCACCAATTCCCGTTGCTGCGATAAGAAGAGCAGCAACCACGAAGATGCCCGTGAATACCAATGCAGGAAGCAGCATATCCGTATCCCCCTCAGCTCACTTCCATTGCCGTCTCGAATAACTCGGCAGGCAAAGAAATACCGGAGACGCGTAGCCTCTCGAGGAACTTCGGGCGGATACCGCTCGGCCGAAACTCTCCTACGACCCTTCCATTCGGTCCAATGCCCTTCTGCACGAACGAAAAGAGGTCGTGCATGCCAATCATGTCCTCATCCATTCCTGTGATTTCGGAGATGTTTATCACCTTCCTGGTTCCATCACTAAGGCGAGCATTCTGGACCACGATGGTAATCGCGGAAGCGATCTGGCGTCGAACGCTCTTTTCTGGCATATTCGTGCTGCCCATAGCCACCATCGACTCAAGTCTCACCAGGGCATCGCGCGGGCTGTTCGCGTGTATGGTGGTCATGGAACCCTCGTGGCCGGTATTCATGGCCTGTAGCATGTCGAAGGCTTCCTCTCCGCGAACCTCGCCAACGATGATGCGATCCGGCCGCATGCGGAGGCTATTAATCAACAGCTGCCGCTGCCTGACGGCTCCCTCACCCTCGACATTCGGCGGCCTTGTTTCCAGGCGCACCACGTTTTCCTGGGCGAGTTGAAGTTCCGCTGCGTCCTCGATGGTGATTAGCCGCTCGCTCGGGGGGATGTACTGGGAAAGCATGTTCAAGAAAGTAGTCTTCCCGGCGCCGGTTCCTCCCGAGATGAGAATGCTGATCCGCGCTCGCACAGCCGCGCAAAGAACTTGCAGCATTTGGGGCGAGGCGCTCTTGAGGCCTACAAGGGCATCCGCCGACAGTGGGCCGGTTCCAAAGCGCCGGATGGACAAACACGGCCCGTCCAGTGCCAACGGCGGGATAATCGCGTTGACGCGGGAGCCGTCGGGAAGTCTCGCATCCACCATGGGCGACGATTCATCCACCCTTCGACCGACTTTCGAGACAATCCGGTCGATGATCTGCATGATGTGGCGATCATCGCGAAAAACCACATTGGTCTTCTGCAGGATGCCGTTACGTTCTACGTAAACAAGGTCTTTCTTGTTTACAAGAATGTCCGAGACAGTCGGATCGCGCAAAAGGGCCTCGAGCGGCCCCAGCCCGAAGACTTCGTCCAGCAGATCGGATTGAATTTTTTCCTTCTCCGTCGAGTTCAACGGTAGTTTGTTCTCGACGACGATCTCGCTCACCAGGTTGGCCACAGCCTGTCTCGCTCGAGCAGGCTGGACCGACGATAGCTTCTCGAGATCCAGCTTCGAGATGAGGGTCCGGTGAACGTCCGCTTTGAATTGCTCGAAATTCAGGCTTTCCATTGATCCGCCATACCAAATACAAATCTGAAACGCGCTGCCCTATCCAAATAAACTGAACTTCTTCTTTCTCCCTGGGCCGACCGCCTGACCGCATGCCGCCTGTGCCATCTCCGTCAATGCCGGCGCCATCTGATTCTTCTGCAGGGCGACAGCCACCCCGCTGTTCTGCGCCCGCCGGGCAGCAGCGTAGTCGTTCGGAATCTTCCATCTTGCCGGAACAGTTAACGCTTTGGTGATGGAATCCTCATCGATCTCGACATTCTTCGCGACGAAGCGATTCAGAACGATCTCCAGCTTGGGGGAATTCGCGCCGATGAAATACCGGGAAATAAACCGGTTCGCGTTACGCAACTCGGCTATGCCCACTTGACTCACCAGATATACCGAGCTGGCCATGTCAAAAAGCGCGTCGTATGTTTCAAGCGGCTGAGATCCGGCGTCGACCACCACATAGGGGAAGTCTTCCCGGGCTACGCGAAGCAGTTTCTCAATGCCATCCTGGACGGGCCGGCGGGCGGGAATCCTATCCGGAGCTCCGAGCACCGCCAGACCTGAACTGTGCCTCACGAACAAGACTGACAGGAAATCTGAATCCAGACGATTGGTATTCTCCAAGGCGTCGAGGACCGTGAACTTCGTCGTTATACCAAGGGTCAGGGCGGCGTCCCCGAGCTGCAAGTCGAGGTCGATCAGGGCGACCTTTGCGCCCGATTCCCGCGCCAGAGCTACCGCGAAATTGCTGGCGACCGTCGTCACGCCCGAGCCGCCCTTCGCTCCCACGAATACCAGAAGCTTACCTGTTGCTTTATGGCGGCGGCGCACTTCATCACGACGCGCCCATGCGCGGACCAGAGCCTCCCCGACGGACGGAAGCAGCGGATCGGCCAAATATTCGCGGGCGCCGGCACGCATGCATCGAACGGGAAGTTCCGGGTCCGCATGGCCCGCGTAAACCATTACGGTCACATTCGTGTTCCGGCTGCAAAGGCCCTCAACTACCTCCAGCGCTTGCTCCAGATCTGGCTCAAGATCCACCACAACCACGTCAGGATCCGTTTCGATTACGTGCCCAATATCGTCCGGACCGGGGTATCGGGTGAAATCGCGTACAATGGCCGCTTGTGGTCCTGCCAACGCGCGGATAAGCCCTGACCGCCTGGGTTCGTCCGGGGCAATCACCACGACGGACAGAGTGCTGACACTCAGGGAGTCAGGATCGTGCATATGAGCGGACATCACGCGGTGACCGCCGCTACTCGATCGAGTGCTCTGAAAGGAAGATCCCACTTTCGTTCACGATGTCCAGAGTTCAAACCGTTCCTCATCGAACCGCCAAGAATGAAAATATCGTGCCAATGGCAATTGCAGGCGCATATGGCATCCTATGAGCTGCAGGATTCGTCAGCACGAGCGTAGGATGCGGCCGAAATCCGCGCTTCCCCAGCCCAACAATCAAATCCCCCGCACCACCAAGCGACTGTTTCAGATACCCTCCACGAATCGCCCAGAGCAACGCCATCAACCCACCGGAAATCCCCATCATCACTAGAGCGATGCTAAGTTGCTGGGGGCCAATCCATGCTCCGATTGCAGCGCAGAGCTTCACGTCCCCCATCCCCATCCCTCCGAGCCAGTAAAAGATTCCCATGGACAATCCGGCCAGGGACACGCCCAAAACACTCCGGCCGAGGCCGCTCCATCCGCCGATTGCGCTCATGAACACGATACCCGCAAAGAGGAACGGTACGACCAGCCAATTCGGAATGCGGCGGCTGCGTATATCGCAAACCGTCGCGATCGTTACCACAATAAGAGTAGGCCACCAGGCAAAAGAATGCATGCAAGAGTAAATTCGCTGTCGGTCGTTCCCAGCCCCTTAAGTGATGTAAGTGTTCAGCACTGCCGCTACGTTGCTGAACGCGGTATTGATACCCGCGGCCATGCTGTTCATACCGGCCGTTGCTGCGAAAGCAACCAGGGCAAGGACCAAGGCGTATTCAATGAGGTCTTGGCCGGTCTCCTCCTTCAGCAATTGAGCACTCATCAGTAGTTTGAAAAATGCGTTGCGCATTCAGCTCTCCTTTCAGCTAACCCTACGTTGGCAAAGCTAACCGCAGAGACCGGGTGGCAATCTAATAGCCATTCAGAAGAGCGCCGAGTGGCTTGAATTGCTTCAATTGTAATGGCCCCGTCCGGAGGCACTGTCAACGCTTGTACACAGCACCGGTCGCAATGTCACGCAGCGTATACACGAGCCTGCGAAATTGGCGCACGCCGCCGGGAAGAGCAAGGGAAGATCTTCAATCGGGCCGGTGACGAACGGATAACCGGCCACCGTGACCGTCTGTTGGCGCCCCCCTAGCTTCTCGTGCATCTCATCCAGTCGCTGCCCATACTCGGCACCGGTCCGCGGAAGCGGGAAGAGGACAAAGTTCGCAAAGCTCTTCGTAGCGATTCGCTCCACCAGTTTGGTATCCCGATGATGCATTGTAAAGACTTTATTATGGTCGGGGAATCGAACTTCGGGGTACTCGGCAACTGTGTATTCGGGGAAGTAGTACCCTGCATGCCGGAAGCCGAGGAAATGAGAATCGAATCCGATGATGAGCGTTTGTTCTGGCGAAGCCACTTGCGGAAGGGACCCTTTAATGGTCTCGAGTTCGGCCTCAAAGGTTCGCACACCGCGGTACGAACAGTACACCGGCGCTTGCAGAAAGATCGCGACATTGATCGCCGCAGCAGCCACGATTAGAGCGGCTCGAACCGGTATTGAGAATGGTAGGCGAAGGTACCAATTCGAAGCCCACCAGGCTACCCATGAGCAGACAGGAGGAAACACCACCAGGAGATAGCCGCTGTTGATGAATCTCAGGAAAACAAATGTAAAAAACAGGAGGGCGGGCGCAATCCAAATCCACGTAAATCTCTCCTGGCTCGGCTTCCTTGGCTCCTCTGTCCACAGTGCCCGAGCGAAAAGCGCAATGGCGGACCCAAAGCTCAATACGAAGACGCCGGCGATGGTAAAGAACCGTGCGATGGACAGAAGCAGAATAGAGCTGAGGGAATTCTGGCGTCCAGGGGAAGTGCTCCAAAGAAAGGACAAGGCCGAGAAGTATTGGCTGGAACCGCCGCTCGCGTAAATCATCGGCACGAACCAGGCAAGCATCGCAATCACGAGCGCCGCTATGCCGGCCACAGCCTTGCCGAATGGGGCTCGCCGCAGGGAAACCAGGAAAAGTGGACCTAAGAATAACAGCGTGGACGGGCGCACTCCGGCGGCGAGCCCCAGCGCAACAGCAACAGGCAAGATCCATCCGGTTGCACCTTGGTAGACGCGCCAGCAGAGATACCCGATTAACGCGGAAAAAAACGCTTCTACAATATAGGTCAGGGCGACAGTCCCATGAAACCAGGCGAGCGGAGAAGCCAGGAAAAGCACTCCGGAAAACCTCGCGGCCTGGCTGCCAAACCATTCGTCCGTTAGTACATAGATCATCGCGGCTGCACCGCAGCTAGCCGCTATGCTGATTGCCACCAGAGCCGCATTCGGGTCGTGAAACACCATGTTGACCAGGCGTCCCAAGCACACGTACAGGAAGTAGCCCGGGGGATGCGGCTGGTGAACCGTGGGATCGAATCGCTCGATGGCGAGTGCGAAGTTTACCGAATCCACGTCGTAAAGATAATGGCTGCGAAAAAGTAATCGCGTAAGGGCGACGCCGCCCATCAACACACCCCAATCCAGCCTTTGCCTCGAAAGCATAGGGCTTACCCCGGGCAATCCGGGAGCCAAATGATCGCTTCTTGAGCTTGTTGCTCTTTTCTTTGCTTAATGGTGTACACATGTGGTTGCATCGCAGGGAGATTGTATACGTGCGTTTACACCTCTCATACCGGCATCGATTGTTAACTTGCGTATTCCAGGCACGTTGCTGCGTTCACACCAAGTGGTGCTCGAATTGCCCTGACGGAGTATGTTGGCTTCGCGGCTGGCAAATCTGATCAATAGGAGACAGTTTGAATGAGAAATGCTTTTCTGAAGTTGCTTGTAAAGGCTCAGCTGACACTGGCGAGCCTCAAGAAGGAAGATGGCCAGGACCTCATCGAGTACGCGCTGGTCGTGGCCCTCGTCGCCTTCGCCGCCACGGCGGGCATGAAGACATTGGCGACCGGTCTCAACGCTGCGTTCTCGAACATTGCGGGCGTGCTCAACACCTACATTACCTAGTTCAAAGGATAGGGAGAGCGGATTGTTCGAGTCCTCTCTCCCAACTTTCTAGATACAAGGACTGAACTGCTCTCAAGAGAGCTGCCTTCGGAGAGGAGAAATGCGGCTTTCGCTAGTAATACCAGTATTCAACGAAACGGAAAGCCTGCACTCGATGCCGGCGCGCCTTCGTACGGCTCTAGCCGTCTCGTCTGGTGCGCATATCAGGTTCATGCGCGGCCGGGTGGCGGGGACAAGATTCCCGCTCCTAGTCAGTCGCCGAGGTCCGCTCTCGTAACCATGACACCCGGCCCGGATCGACCGTCCCTTCTGCTCATCGAAGGAGCGTTAACGCTTCTCACCGTAGCGATCGCGTTCGCTTGGCCGCTGGCCGGCTCCGGTGTCTTTCGCAAGGCCGAGCGTTTGTTGGGGCAATTGGCGCGGAAGCGGGCATTGTCTGTCCTGGTAATCGGCGTGGGCGCCTGCGCGATTCGGCTGCTAATCCTACCCCGCTCGCCCATTCCCCAGCCCTTCATTTACGACGATTTCAGTTATCTTCTCGCAGGCGATACGTTTGCGTCGGGAAGGCTCACGAACTTGACTCACCCCATGTGGGTCCATTTTGAGAGCTTCCACATCACGCACCTCCCGAGCTACATGTCCATGTATTTTCCCGCCCAAGGCATGTTTCTGGCAGCCGGGAAAGTGCTCGCAGGACACCCTTGGTTCGGAGTATGGATAAGTGCCGGTTTGATGTGCGCCGCTTTCTGCTGGATGTTGCAAGGTTGGCTGCCGCCGGGCTGGGCCTTGCTGGGCGGGTTTCTAGCGATTCTGCGTATTGCTCTTTTTAGTTACTGGATTGACCAGTATTGGGGCGGCGCCGTCCCGGCACTGGGCGGAGCCCTTGTCCTCGGTGCGCTCCCCCGCTTGCGGCGCGCGTTTCGCGCCCGCGACTTTCTCTGGATGGCGCTCGGAATGGCGATTCTAGCCAACAGCCGGCCATACGAGGGCCTACTCGTGTCGATACCGGCTCTTGCTGCACTGTGTTGGTGGATCGTTAAAGGCAGGGCTCCTTCGTTTTCCATTCTTGCCCAGCGCGCCGCACCGGCTGCCGCGCTCCTCCTGATGACTCTGGGGTTCATCGCGTTGTATAACTACCGTGTTTTTGGGAATCCGTTTACACCTGCCTATCTCGTGAATCGTGCGACCTACGCGGTGGCGCCTCATTTCTTGTGGCAACGCCCGCGGCCTGAGCCAGCCTATCGCCACACGGTCATTCGTCAGTTCTACGTGGAGTCTGAGCTGCGCTGGTTTCAGGATGAGCAAACACCCCTCGGCCTTCTCCAAAAGACAGCTCGGAAGCTCGGCATGGCGCTGCAGTTCTATTGCGGATTCGTCTTGCTTATTCCGTTGGCAATGCTTCCGCGAGTGCTTCTGGACAGGCGGATTCGTTTCCTGGTTCTGGCTGGAGCCTTCTTCGCAATCGGATTACTGATGGAGACCTGGCTCATTCCTCACTATGCCGCTCCGTTTGCCGCTGGTATCTACGTCATACTCTTGCAGGGTATGCGTCATTTACGCGCGAACCGGCCGCGAGGCCGTTCCGCTGGTCTGTTCCTGGTGCGTGCAATCCCAGTGCTTTGTCTCGTCTTGGCTACGCTCCGTCTGTATTCGCAGCCGTTGAAGATCGAACTGCCCAGCTTCCAGGCGGCGACACCCTACGGCAGCGCGCCGCTTGGCCTTCCGCGCGCGGGTGTCCTGGCGGAGTTTGCGAAACACCCAGGTGGGCAGCTCGCAATCGTTCGTTACAGTTCCACCCACAACATTTACGATGAGTGGGTGTACAATGCAGCCGATATTGACCATTCAAAAGTAGTTTGGGCTCGAGAGATGGACGCCGCCAGCAATCTGGAGCTTCTCAACTATTTCAAAGATCGAAAGGCATGGCTGGTTGAGCCGGACTTCGATCCACCTAGAATTTCGCCATACCCACAGTCTGAGTTGCTCGCCCCCGGCGTTTCGCTAGCTTCGCAACGTGCATCGCTCGAATCGGCTAAGACGGCTGGAATATTGCCCGGAGTTATCAAATGAGACTGGTGGCGCTATTCATGAACCCGGCGATCATTGGCTTGGTGGCGCTCTTCCTGTCCGTGCTATGGATGCTGCGGGATGAGAGAGACAGGACGCGTCCGGTCCTCGTTATTGCCTTGGTGCTGAATCTTCTTTATGGCTGGCTATTAAACGTCGTACTTGGGGGAGCCGACAGTCTACTGCCCTGGAAATACGATTATTACCTCCTCCGAATGGACCAGTCTCTTGGCCTTTCAGCTGCATCGATCGCCATCCCGTTTCAGGGCGCTTGGCGCGTTCCGCTCTATGTGATTTATCAACTGATGGTGCCGATGATGATTTTTTGGTACGTGAAGCACCGTCAGCAGAGCGGAAACGGTTCGGTAGTGCTGGCATATGCCGCCGAAATGGTCGCAGGACCAATCCTATATGCAGTGCTTCCAGCGTGCGGACCGGTCTATGCCTTCGGCGCGACATGGCTTCATCACACGGAGCCGTCAGTGCAGGCAGTTCGATTTAGTGGGATGCCGAATGCATTTCCCTCCTTGCACATCGCCACTGCTCTGCTCTTCGTGCTTTTTGCAACAGGCCGGCTTTGGCGCGTGATCTCGGTAGTCTTTCTGGTTGGAACTGCCTTGGCGACGATCACAACCGGGGAGCATTACGCCATTGATCTTATACCGGGCCTGGCATTCGGCTGTTTTGCCGCCAGCATCGGCTACCGCAGGGTTCTTGCGGCTTTTCCGTACCTCGGGATTGTACTCTTATGGTCATTGGCGATTCGTTTCGGATCTGAATTGCTGATTACGCGTCCTGTTCTCGTGCGATCGTTCGCCGCGATTACGTTGACCCTCGTCATATGGACGGTTTGGAGGAGATGGAGAATAGCGACCACCTGTCCGACAAGCATCCACCCCTCGGAATTAGTCGAACCAGACCGCCGTCCGTCGAAACTCTTGCCATACCTGCGCCCAGGACTGGTCTCGCCAACTATTTCGCTGAGCACGGAGAACACGCTGTTCCAATCGGATGAGGCCAGGCCGTGAGTAGCCTGTCTAGCCGACATGGCGATGTGTTCATCCGTCAACTGTGGGCGCACCCTCTCTACGCCAGAGTTTATCCAGCCCTGGGGTTCGTCGGCAGCTTCCATCTCCGGATGGCATTCTGGATTTCAATCCTCGCGCTCGTTTCCCTCGCGGGGTGCATACTCACAGACATCCAGGTTCCGGGCTTTGGCGCCGTGGCACTTGGTGTCCTCGCCATCGCTGGAATGTTGCTGCCGCTGCCGGTCTATTGGTATGAGAAAAACCGGGTGGATCTGCTCGATTCATCTCTGACGGTCCTGTGGGCGCTGATGGAGAGCGTGATCATTCCGTTTCCGGTCCGAATCGCGGCGCGGTTGCGCATGCCCCTTCAAGACTCGTTCCTTGGCAGCGCAGACCGGCATCTCGGGGTCAATTTGACCGCTATCGTGGAGTGGGCAAGCCACCATTGGCTCGGCTCGATATTGAATAAAAGTTATGAATTGGTCATAATTCTGCTCCCGATCGCGGTTCTTGCGCCCATCCTGGCGGGCAAGCTCAAATATGCCAAGGAACTTGTCGTAGCAAACCTGATCTCCTTCGCGATTGGTATCCCTACGTTCGCCCTCCTTCCGGCGATTGGACCATGGATCTCTTTCCACTTTCCGCCGAACCAGGTCCAAGAAACTCTATGCCAAGCCGAACTGTTGGCGTTGCGTCTTCCAGGAGCGTATGTCCTCCGCTCGCAGGCAGCAGGAGTCGTCTGCTTCCCATCATTCCATGTCGCCTGGGCGGTCTTCGGTGTAGCCGCCCTATGGGGTTTCCGTTGGTTGCGCATCCCCTTGGCCGCACTCGGGGGGATGATTATCGTCTCGACAATGACGACTGGCTGGCATTATTTCACCGATGTACTGGGCGGGATCGTCGTAGCCATCATTTCCCTTGTCTTGGCGAAGTTGTACTTGCGACCCGGAACTGAACTTGGTAACACGACCCAGCCGCCCACTCTGAAAGTGTACCGGGTCGATGATCTCGGTGCCGAGCCGCGCCCAAGTGCCTGATCTGACCCGTCGTCCGTGACGAGGGGCGAGGACATGAGCGTCTAACGGAGCAAAGTGTCCACCTCTGGGTCCCTGGCCCGAAGCGTTGTGTACTCCCGTAGACACCTCGTGCTTCCGTTTCCCACCGGAAGTACTTTATTCCAGGCAGATTACGCGTGGCTTTGATTTGGACCGCCAATTGCCATTTCCGAACGGGTTAAACCACAGCTCCGGATGATTAACGGCAAGAGAATCGCGGTCGTCATGCCGGCGTACAACGCCGAAAGAACTCTAGAGAAGACTGTGCGGGAGCTTCCCGATACAGTCGACATCAGGATCCTGGTCGACGACTCCAGCAGCGACCGCACGGCGGCGCTGGCCGAGCGATTGGGTGTCCAAACCTTTGTCCACGACAGGAACTACGGCTACGGGCGGAACCAACAGACCTGCTATCGCGAGGCGCTGGCCGCCGGCGCGGACATCGTCGTCATGGTGCACCCGGACTACCAGTACACGCCGCTCCTCGTGACCGCCATGGCGAGCATGATCGCCTACGGCGTCTATGACGTCGTTCTCGCCTCCAGAATCCTCGGTGGAGGGGCGCTCAAAGGCGGCATGCCTCGTTATAAATACGTTGCGAACCGCTTCTTGACGGCCTTTCAGAACCTCTTTCTCGGGATCAAGCTGTCGGAATACCATACGGGATTCCGGGCCTTTGCCCGCCCGGCTTTGGAACGGCTGCCACTGCTCGAGAATTCCGACGACTTCGTTTTCGACAACCAGGTGATTGCGCAGGCGGTGATATTTGATTTCCGCATTGGCGAGATCTCCTGCCCGACGAAGTACTTCAAGGAAGCGTCCTCGATCAGTTTTCGGCGGAGCGTCCGGTATGGCCTGGGAGTGCTCGCCACCACGGTCGCGTTTGCACTGCATCGGACTGGGATAAAGGGAAGCTCGTTGTTTCAGGAAAGTGGGAGGAAAGTCGTCGGACATTATTACGCTGCAACCGCGCGAGAGGAATCTCTTCCGGATGAAGATCTGGTGAGAGCGAATTGAACGGAGAGAAGATGTGGAGTGGATGCAAAGACCGGCTTGCTTCACGCCAGGGGCCCTTCGCTGCCTCAGGATTAGTGGCGGAATTCAGGAGTTTATAGGTGCAGGTTCGCGTCCGATCCCGTCTGCTTTACCAGATCTGGGGTGAAGACCGTCTTAATTGGCCTGAGGGAAGGCATCCGTCGTCGGCGAGTCTGACCGCGTCGATTCTCCTGCACATTGTGGCCCTGCTTGGTGTCGCGATGATTTCGTTGACGGCTCCTTCCGCCGGAAAACCTGAGCAGGCGTACTCCCGCCTTCCTACCGAGATTCGCATCGCGGATCACCTTTATTATGTCGCGGACATTTCCGAACAATTGCAGCCCCGCCAGAAGGTCGAGCGGCGGCCAGTAGCGAAGCGGCAAGAACGCATTGCTTCGAGCGAGCGCGATACTCCAGTCCCAGCGGCGACGGCGGCCGCCCGAGCGCTGGTCCCTCCCGAATTGCGTGCACGCGAAACCTCATCCGAGCAAACACTCATCCAGCCTCTTTCTCCACCGGACCTGTTGCCACCGAACGTCCAGCTGCCATCGTTGAAGATCTGGACGACAGAGCTGCCCAAGATCCCGAAGGCCGTCGTCGAGCCCGGCCGTAAGACTTACGCCCCGCCACAGACCGCCACCCTGACGCCGCCCGATTTCAATCTCGTCCATGCCGAACCGGTTCCTTCGAATTCGACTCCGCGTCTGGTGCTTCCGCCGTTGCCCCCACCAGTGATCGACGTGCAGCCTCCGAAGATTTCGACCGCCGTCCCGGTTCCGGCCATTCCGATGGGCGATCCCGTGAATGTTCTTTCACTGAACAATAATCCAATCCCGTTGAAGGAGAGGCTGGTTGTCCCTCCCGGAAATGTGATCGGCAAGTCCGGTGAAACTCTAGGTTCCACGGGCCTCCTTTCGGAAGACTCGGATCGCACGAAACAAGCAGCAGGTACGGAGCGAAAGTCCGCGCCAGCAGCAGCGAGAAAAGCCGGTGATGCCGCTGAGGCGGCGAATGCAGCGGCTTCATTGGACAAGGCCTCTAAGCTAAGTAGCGGGACCAATGTGGCCCCCGCCGTGCCGGGGTCCATGGAGAATCCTACGGCAGCCAGAGAGAGTGCAGCGGGGGGGGGCCCAATCGATCCCCGGTCGGGAAGTTCGTCGTCGCCGGCATCGGCAGGTTCGGGAAATTCATCAGTTGCGCCTATGGCGGAAGGGCCGGACCCGGCGCGGCCGATTGTCCGAAGTGCGCCGAACCCTCGCGTGATCTTGCGTCCGCTGGACGGAACCTTCGATGCGGTGATTGTGCAGTCCTCTCCGTTGAGTCAGTTCCCGGAAGCAAAGGAGCTGCTCACAGGGCGTCCGATTTATACCGTCTATGTTTCCTTGGGCACCGCCAAGGACTGGGCCTTGTACTACTGCATCCCAAGTGACCGATCACGGAAGGAAACCGAAGCTTCCGTAGTTCAAGTCGGAGCAACAGCCCCGGTCCAGGCGCCGTATCCGACGCGACTTGTTCGCCCCGAAGTAACGGTCCCCAGCTATCAGAAATACATTTTGGTGCATGGATCGATTAGCGCGTTAGGACGCTTCGAGGGACTGAAGATCGTGCGGTCGGCTCAACCGGATGCGGATCAGGCATTGGTTTCATCGCTGACAGGATGGGAGTTTCGAGCGGCGACGGTCGACGGAGTCAAGGTCGGCGTTGAATTCCTCCTCTCCATCCCAGTGCGGGGGTTGTGACCTTTATGTCTCCAAGATCGATTTCGTGGAAGCGGACGTGGCTCATCGCCTTGGTGCTACTTTCGATCGGAGGCGCGCGGGCCCAAACCGTCAGCAGCGCGATGGTGGGCACGAATCCGGCGGGTCCGTCTTTCATGGTTGATGGGCAATTCTACAATTCCACCCAGACGTTTTATTGGCCGCAAGGCAGCAAGCACATTCTCACGTTATTCTATTCCTTCGACGCGAACGGCAATCCTCTCGGCTATCAGGCCACCTCAGACGGCAAGACCGAGTACACCTTCTCAGGTTGGACCTTGGTAAGACCAAGTGGAAACATCACGCTGCCGGACCTGACGGTGACCATTACGGCTGACCCTAGCACGGTCGCCTATGTCGCATCGATTTCCACGTCCTATCAGGTGCAGTTGCTGTTCCCGCAGGCCAGTCCCAACGCAACCTGCAGCGGAGCTCCCGGCAATGCTGGTCCAACGGGATTTCAAGATGGCGTCGTTTATCTCGGCGGCGCCTGCTATGCTACCAGCGCGACATTTTTCGCCGGGGCGGGCCAGATTACGCTCGCTGAGTTTCCGTACCCGGGCTGGGTCTTTTATGGCTGGGAAATCAATGGCGGATTCCAGGCGCCGCCGATAACCTCTTACAACATCACGGGGCCGACCACTATTATGCCCCTGTTTTCCATTGCCAAGCGGGTTCATTTCCTGACCAATCCACCCGGCTTGAAAGTCGTGGTGGATAGTGCTGTGTCGGACACGCCTCTGGCCCCCAGTGCGGACGGCGCGTTTTGCAACTCAGCCACTAGTTCATCCATCTCCGGCACTCCTCCGCCCGGATTCCCGATTCTGTGCACCGGCGACTTCGATTTCCTCCCACTGAGTTCCCATCGGGTGGGTGCCAATAGCCCTCAGCTGGACAATTACAACAACTACTGGGTGTTTGAAGGATTCACGAACGGACTGGGTCAAGACGCAGTTTTTGTACCCGATACCCAAACCAACATCGCCACGACGCTAACTGCAACCTTCGTCGCCGGCGTGAAGGTAGCCCTCATCTCGAGCCAGCCTGGATTGAAATTCATCGTCGACGGCCGCAGCAACTGGCAGAGCTACACATTCGTCTGGGGCCAGGGCGAAACGCACACCATTAGCGTTCCCTCAACCCAGGTAGATGGGAACGGGCGGACGTGGAACTTCGTCAAATGGTCCAACGGCGGACCGCAGACGCAGACCCTGGTTTTACCAGTCGGCGTAACCGCCATCCCGCTGACGGCCACCTTCGTCGAACAGCCGGAAGTTTCCATCAACAGCGTTCCGCAGGGGATCCAGTTGACGGCCAACGGCTCACCCTGCACAACTCCCTGCGTCATCAGCCAGCCGTCCGGAACATCGATCCAAGTCGTCGCGCCCACGACAATTTCCTCGAGTTCGACGTCCCGCCTCAGCTTCACCGGTTGGGCCGACGGCGCGACCTCAGCCACAAGAACGATTTCGTTTAGTGGAAATGCCCAGGCATTTCAGGCGAATTATCAGAGCCAATGGGCGCTTACGAGCGCGGCGGTTCCGGCGGGCACCGCAAGCTTCACCTATAGTCCTCCGACGCCCGACGGGTTCTTCAATGACGGCACGCCAGTGACCGTCACAGTGGTTCCGGCAAGTGGCTCTAAGTTCGTCAAATGGGGAGGCGATCTTTCCGGCGCCTACACGCCCGCCTATCTGACCATGAACGCCCCCCATTCCATTGTTGCGTATACGCAACCTGTTCCCTCCATCGCTCCGGCAGGAATCATGAGCGCCGCCGGAGCCACGCCGGATGGAACCATGGCACCCGGGTCGGAGATCTCCATTTACGGAAATAACCTCGCGCCGACACCCCAGATCGCTTCAACCAACCCGCTACCTCAATCGCTCGGCGATATCACCGTAACCATCGGCAATTACCTTCTGCCGCTGCTGTTCGTGTCCCCGACGCAGATCAACGCGCAGCTTCCGGTGGAACTAGTCGATGGGAAATACACGCTGCTGGTGCAGCAGACAGGACAGCCCGATGTTTCAGGCACGCTGACGGTATCGCGCAACGCTCCTGGCATGTTCACGCAGTCCAACCCGCAGAATCTGCCTCTGGTACTGGCGCTGCATCAGGACGGCACGCTGGTGACCTTCGATAGCCCGGCGATTCATGGCGAAACAATTTCGATCTACGGCACCGGTTTCGGGCCGTATGTGAACACGACATTTGACGGGTTCTTCGTTCCGGCCGCACCAGCCAACAGCGTAGCCGACCCGGTTGTATTGAAGATTGGGACGGTTACCAAGACGGCGGATTTCGCCGGCGCCGCGCCCGGAGCAGTCGGCCTCACCTTAGTGCAGATGAAAATCACCGGCGATCTGCCTACCGGGACGACCGTAAACATGCAAGTACAGGTAAACAACAAAATGAGCGCCGCAGTCGTGCTGCCGCTGCAATGATCTTATGACTCACACGGCGAAATCTTTTCATCCCTCCGTCACGCGGCACCAGTGCGCAAATCGAACACCAGAAGTATTTCAACAGAAGACATTGGAGTTTTTGTATGTTTCATAAGCACATTCTGGCCTTGACCAGCGTCGCACTCGTGGCGGCCTCACTTCAGGCGGGAACATTCGGAACCGTGGTGCCGATAGGCGGCGAGGCCGCCGACATCGCGCTCGATCCAACCCGAGGCGTGCTGTATATCGCCAACTTCACCGCCAACCGGGTCGATGTGATGACTCTCTCGAACAACACGATCCAGACCTCGATCAATGTGCCGAATCAGCCCAGCTCACTCTCGGTTTCGCCGGACGCTCACTGGCTGCTCGTCGCCAATTACGGCTACAATGCGGCGGGCTCGTCGACCAACGCGCTCACGCTCATCGATTTGACCAACGCCAACGCCAAGCAGACCTTCACACTCAGTAATCCGCCACTCAGCGTAGCCTTCGGTCTGGATGGCAAAGCGCTGGTCGTGACAACCCAGGAGTTCATCATCTTCGATCCCGTAGTCGGTACTACCACTCTGTACCGGACCATTTCGCAGGTCGTCACGCTCGCAATTCCGCAGCCTCCCGTGACGTTTCCGCCCCAGTTCACACAGGCATCGGCCGCCGTTTCGGCAGATGGACTCACAATCGCTGGAATGGGAGGCACGGGGACCCAGTTTCTGGAGTACCGATACAGCGTCGCCACCCGTGGCCTCACCGCCACCGGCTATTCATCCACTCCGCCCCCTGGCCCCAGCGTCGTGAGCCTTAGCCAGGACGGAAGTCTCGCCACGTTCTTCTGGAGCGTTCAGGACACCAACTTCCACACGATCGCTCAGTTTTCGAATGCAGCTGGGCTCTTTCAAATCGGCAGCGCGCTGATCGATTCATCGCGCAACTTGATCTATGCGCAGATTCCGGTTACGGGCTACGCGGCAACCGGCAACTACGCCGCCAATACGCCGATTCTCAGCATCGTCGACTCTGACAACCTTTCCCTCGAGGATCAAATTCAATTGCCGGAGAATCTGGCAGGGCGAAGCCTTCTGTCTGCCGATAACAGCACCATGTACTCGATCTCTGACAGCGGAGTGATGGTACTTCCCGTGGGCAGTTTTGCATCCTACCCGCGCCTGCATGCTTCGGTGGAGGATCTACTATTCCTCGGGAATTTCTGCAGCCGGAGTTCCTTGACCCGGACCTTCACGATTACGGATCCGGGAGGCGGTCATACGCCGTTTTCGATTTCCGCATCTGGTCCCGGGATCACTGTCTCTCCGTCGAGCGGAGTGACTCCGGCTGTGATCACTGTCTCAGTTGATCCGAACGCCTTCGCGGCTTCGAAAGGCACCGTGGCCGCCTTCCTTACCATCACTTCAAGCGTCGCCATCAACGCTTCGCCGGCCAGCCCGAATCCGTCGCTCACGGTCCGGGTGCTGGTGAACTCGCAGGATCCGTCGCAACGAGGAGCGATTGTCGATGTGCCCGGGATCGTCGTCGATGTGCTCGCCGATCCAAAACGCAATGTATATTATGTCCTGCGGCAGGACCGAAACCAGCTTCTGGTCTTCAATGCCTCCAATAACGTGCCGACGGCGACCCTGCGTACCTGCAACACGCCAAAAAGCATGGCGATGACCTTCGATCAACAGTACCTTCTGGTCGGCTGCGACAACGCCCACATCATGAGCGTATTCGATCTTGACTTGTTGGTCGCGAAGACGCCCGTCTACGTTCCCAACGGTTATGTACAATCCGTTGCCACTTCGGCCAACGCCATTTTAGTCCACGTTCGTCTGTCGGATGGTACCCGTCCTGCCGCCATCGGTCAGGTCGATCTCATCCAGAACATGGTGACCATACTCCCGACTCTGGGCGTATGGCAGAACAATCTCCCCACCGATACCGTTCTCGCAGCTTCGTCGAACGGCGCGAATATTCTCGTCGCCTCGGCCAATGGAGCGGCGATGCTTTATGATGCCAATGCGAATACCTTTACGGTTTCGCGCAAGGACTTCGCTTCCCTGAGTGGTGCGTACGCGGCTTCGAACTTTCATCAATTCGTCATTGGAAACCACGTTCTCGACCCCTCGCTGGTACCGGTCGGCACGCTGAGCGGCTCGACGGTGTCCTCGGGTTTCGCCTTTGTCAATCAATACGGCTACTATCTTTCTGGCACCTCGAGCGCGAACCCCGGAACGATCGAGCAGGTGAACCCCTCCACGGGTGGCGCCATTCAGCCGACCGCGACAGTGGAGGCGCCCCTTTTGCCAGCGACCTCAAGTACCTCCGCTGGCGCCGGCACGAACTCCGTGTTCACGCGGACCCTGGCGCCTCTGCCCTCTCAGACTTCCATCATCACGCTGTCCACCTCCGGGCTCACCGTCCTGCCCTGGAACTATGCGGCTTCGCTCGCTCCTCCACAGATCGCTGCGGTCGTCAGCGCAGCCGACAGCAAATCGGCGGTCGCGCCCGGTGGATTGATGACTCTCTACGGCTCGAATCTGAGCCCTACCAATTTGGCTACGGCCGAGATCCCTGTGCCCACGGCGCTGGCCAATAGCTGCATTACCGTGAACGGCCAGCCGATTCCGCTCATCTTCGTTTCGCCGGGGCAGATCAACGCGCAGATGCCCTTCCAGGCCGTCGGCGCGGAGACGATCGTCGTGCATACGCCAGCCGGCGTCAGCGATAACTACAATTTGACAGTCCAGCCCAACGCGCCGGCCGTGTTCCTGAGCGGCGTCGCCGGACCGCAAACGAATCTGCCGACAGTCATACGTTTCAACAACGGATTGCTGGCCACCGATTCCAACCCGATCCGTCCTGGCGATACGTTGGTGATCTATCTCACTGGCCTCGGCCAGACGAATCCGGCGGGCGTCACCGGATACCCCGCCCCGGGTAACCCCCTGTCGAGCGCCATAACCACTCCGACGGTGAAGATAGGCTCCACGACCCTTGCGGTGCGATACGCGGGGCTGGCTCCCGGCGAGGTCGGCGTCTACCAGATTAACGCCGTTGTTCCGGGCGGTGTCTCCGTCGGCTTCAGCCTGCCATTGACGATTACTCAAGGCGGCGGCTCAATCAGCGTTCTCGTGCGCGTCATCCCGTGATTTTATACTTCTGGAGAGATCCTTTTATGAACATCGTTCGAACGATGCTTGTGGTGTCTGCGGCGCTAGCCCCGGTTGCAATTGCCCAAACCTGGGAGATCGGCGGCGGTGTCGGCGGCGGTTTTTACACCTCGCAGACCGTGACATCTTCCGCTGGTTCGGCCTCGGCGAAGCTTCAGAGCGGGCTGGCGGGCGGCGCCTGGGTCGGCAATAACATCTATGGCAAGTGGAGCGGCGAAGTGCGTTACGAGTATCAGATGGGAGACCTGGAGTTGAGCTCCGGTGGCACAACGGTCACTTTCGGCGCACACACCCAGCAGTTCCACTATGATGTGATTTGGCACGCGACGCCGTCGGGATCGCGCGTCCGTCCCTACGTTGAGGGCGGCGCGGGCGTTAAGCTCTACCAGGGAACGGGCACCCAGGTGGTCTATCAGCCCCTCGGCAATATCGCCGTGCTCACGGCGCAACAGGATCTCACGCCCTTAGTAAGCGTGGGCGGCGGCGTTAAATTCCAGATCTCGCCGCACGTCCAGCTCCGCTTCGACTTTCACGACTACTTGACACCGTTCCCGAAGAACGTGATCACTCCTAACAACGGCAAGGTTAGCGGATGGTTGCAGGATTTCGTGCCCATGTTCGGCATCAGCTACACCAATTAGTCAACGCACAGCCTGCCTTGGCGACCTAAATCGTTTGAACTGGATCATGCTCTTGGCCCATGAACCTGGTGAAACCTGATCCATCGCATGCCCCATTCTGACCCTATCCGCGCCATTCGGCCCAAACCGCTATCAATAGAATCCACTACATAGGTGGAAGAGTAGCAGCAAGAGGAACTTTTGCACGTCGGCGCGTAACACTTCCCCAAACAAGTCCGCGGATTTGGCGCTCTTTCTTCTTGAGGCCAACAACCGATGGCAAACCTGCGGGAGACGTGTTCGTCAACACACCTGCCACTGTGGGCGTAAAACGCGTTTACGGAGCCGTCTGCGGCGCCCGCATCGTTTTCGAATGAGAAGGAGAACTATTTTATGAATGTCTGTCCCGAAAGGGCGCTGGTTTCGAAGCTTACGCAGGGCGTGGGTCTCGTCCTGGGACTCATACTGATTGCGGGCTCATCGGCGCTGGCGTCGACCGAAAAGTTCAACGTACCGGACGACACCGCACTCCGGATCCGGTTAGATGATACGCTGACCAGCGTCGATTCGCAAGTGGGCGATCCGTTCAGTGCAACCGTGGTTGACGCGGGCGAATACCGGAATGCACGGGTGTACGGCCACATCGCGGAAATTGATATGTCCGGAAAGGTCAAGGGCCGCACCACGATGATGCTTCGCTTCGACCGCCTGGTTATGTCCGATGGCCGTCGCGCCCCGATTCATGCCGAAATTGTCGAGCTTTACCATGCGCCGTCCGGCGAGAAGGTAGACGTCGAAGGCGCGATTGAGTCAAGCAGCAGGGGCCGCAAGACTATCGTCCATACGGCGATCGGGGCGGGGGGTGGCGCCTTGCTGGGCGGAATCTTCGGCGGCGGTAAGGGAGCTGGGATCGGGTCCATCGTCGGCGGGGTCGGAGGGCTAGGCACGACAGCGTTCCACGGACACCAGAAGATCACACTCAGCAGCGGACAGGAGATGTTAATTCGTATTACCGGCCGCTGACGTTTGAACCAGAGAAGTACAGATCAGCAGTGTTGCAACTGCCTGGTCAGTTCCGCATCGAGGAAGACGCTCTAGGAAACGTCGCGGTTTCGGCGGTCTCACATCAACTTCCCCATCCCGCCCGAGCATTCTCGGCGATGACCCCGGCGGCTCGATGTGCAACCGCTTCGGCATCGATCAACACCTCGCGGTGCGTTATTTCTCCCCTACAGGTTTAGGAGTTACGCCCAATGCTCTTTCTTTGCCTCGCTCGAGGATCCCAACCGCACCAGAAGATGCGAACAGGTGCAGAATGCGCGCGATCACCCCGGACCACCCGGTTTGGTGGCTCGCGCCAACCCCCCTTCCGTTATCCCCGTGAAAGTACTCATAGAAAAGGGGGTACTCTCTCCAATGCGGATCTTCTTGAAATTTCTGTGAAATACCGTGCACGGGTCGTTTCCCTTGCTCGTCCTTCAGGAAGATCTTCGTCAGGCGGTGCCCGATCTCCTCTGCCACTTGGTACAGGTTCATCTTCCTCCCTGACCCCGTCGGGCACTCGATGGTGAATGAATCCCCGTAATACAGGTAGTACTGAAGCAGTGCGCGGAGAATCAGCACGTTGACCGGCATCCAGATCGGGCCGCGCCAATTGGAATTGCCGCCGAACATGGCGTTGTCCGACTCCCCGGGGAGATATGAAACCCGGTGCTCCCGATCGCCGGCACAATAGGTGTAGGGATGATCCTGGTGAAAGCGTGAAACCGCGCGAATCCCGAAGGGGCTCAGGAATTCATTTTCATCTAACAGGATCTTCAGCACGCGGCCGAGATTAACTTCATTCAAGACCGATCCCATGAGCCGCCCTTTGTGCCCAGGCTTCCGCGGGTCGTGTATGGAAGCCATCAGTTCAGGGCGTGCATTGAAATACTCGTTCGCAATCGAGCCTACCTCAGGGTATTTCCTTAATGTCCTTCCCTCGAAAATGGTCACCGCGCAAAAGGGCAACAGTCCGACCATGGAGCGGACCTTCAGGCGCTCGGACCGCCCGTCCGGCGCGCGAAGCACATCGTAAAAGAAGCCGTCCTGCTCATCCCACATCCCGACTCCTTCGGCCGGCCGAATCATCCCCGACGCGATCATCAGGAATTGCCTGACGAATTTCAAACCAAGATCGAGATAGGCCGGATTTGCCATCGCCAGTTCACTGCTGATCTCGATCATGTTCTGACAGAAGAGGGCCATCCAGGCGGTGCCGTCCGCCTGTTCCAGGTAACCACCGGTCGGCAAAGGCGCGGATCGGTCGAAGACCCCGATATTATCCAGCCCCAGGAATCCCCCTTCGAAAGCGTTATTACCGGAACGGTCTTTTCGATTCACCCACCAGCTAAAGTTGAAAACCAGCATGAGGAAACAACGCTCGAGCCAGGCGAGATCGCCCTTCCCACGATGCGCTTTTTCCGTGACGTAGGTGTAGATCGTTGCCCAGGCATGGACTGGCGGGTTCACATCTCCAAAGTTCCACTCATATGCGGGCATCTGACCGTTGGGGTGAAGGTATCGCGGCCTCAGGAAGAGCTCCAGCTGTTCCTTCCCAAAGTCCTTATCGACCAGCGTAAGAGCCGTGACATGGAAGGCGAGGTCCCAGGCGGCGTACCAGGGATATTCCCATTTGTCCGGCATAGAGATCACGTCGGCGTTGATCATGTGTCCCCAGCGGTCGTTGCGGATGGAACGCTGATTCGCTTTGAAGGGCTGAATCCCGTGCTCTTTGAGCCACCGGCCGACATCGTAGAAAAAGAACTGCTTGGACCAGAGCATCCCCGCCAGAGCCTGCCGCATGACGCTGGCCGCATCCGGGTTGAGAGAAGGAGGGATGACGGTCGCATAGAACTCGTCGGCTTCCCGGATCCGGGTCTCGATGATGGAGTCAAACGCATTCCCGAAATATTCGTGAGTCGCTTTCTTGGCTCCCAGACGATCGCGGAGCCGAAGTCGAATCGTGCGGGATTCTCGGGCTCCTAAAGTGAGCGGGTAATGCGCCGAGACCTTTGTGCCCTTCTTTTCGTGATTAACCGCGTCTTGTTTCCCGTGAATGATGTAGCTTTCGATACCGTCTTTTACGTAAGGGGATGGATTGGGTTTGCCGGCCAGCCTCTCCATATTGGTTTCGTTTTCCGTGAAGAGGAGCGTCGGAGCGCCCTCCGCGAGAAGAAAGCGCTCACCAAGAGCGCGATGAGAGACGGCCACAATGGCAGCGGTATTATCCTGAACCATCTGACGCAAGGCTGGCCGGGCCACCTCCTCCCCCCACGACCAATCGTTACGAAACCAGAGAGTGGGAAGGAGCTCGAGTTTCGCCGGTTCCGGGCCACGGTTATGAACGGTGATCTGAATGAGTAAATCTTCGGGCGATGCTTTCGCGTATTCCACGAAAACATCGAAGTAGCGGTCCTGGTCAAAGACCCCCGTGTCGAGCAGCTCATATTCCGGTTCGCCTCGGCCGCGGGCACGGTTGGTCGTGATCAGATCGTTATACGGGTAGGCCACGTGAGGGTACTTGTAGAGGTACTTCATGTACGAATGGGTCGGTGTCGAGTCGAGATAGAAGTAGTATTCCTTCACATCCTCCCCGTGATTCCCCTCGCCATTAGTCAGGCCGAACAGACGTTCCTTCAAGATCGGATCGTTGCCGTTCCAGAGCGCCAAGGCGAAGCAGAGACTCTGGCGGTCATCGGAAACACCGGCCAGGCCATCTTCGCCCCAACGGTAGGCCCGGGAACGGGCTTGGTCATGGGAGAAGTAATTCCAGGCGTCTCCGCTCTCGCTGTAGTCCTCACGGACGGTTCCCCACTGACGTTCGCTCAAGTAAGGGCCCCACTTCTTCCAAGGGGCCTTCCTCTTTCGCGCTTCCTCAAGACGAGATTCTTCGGCATTCATCGCTCTCACACTCCCACGGTCTCTTCTTCCCGTGTAAGGATCCGTACGATCACCACGCCTGCGCCAATCCCTCCGGCAACGGCCAAGTTAATCATAAACACCTTGGCCAGGTTGGAAGTGAACGCAATGGAAGAGCCGCCGACAAGATCTCCTTGAGCGGAGGAGAGTTTCATCAGTCCTACGATCGTGTTGAACATGGCTACGGCGGCGCCGAGCGGGAGCACGCCGCAGACCAGCACAACTGGGGACACCTGATGGCGCCGGATGATTGCCGCCGCGACCAATACAACCACAGCCGCCGCGACCATGGTCGACCAGTTTTGACTCAAGCCCCTGTCGACGAGAAGATCACGAACCAATCGCCCGGCAAATCCACAGAAAAAAGTCGGCACCAAGTACCGGTGGGGAGCTGTGAGAAGAATCCCTAACCCGGCAGCGAAGAGAGCTGCCCACAGACTGTTCATTAGCATCGTTGGAAGATCCATTCTGCATCCTTCCGAGTATTCACAAGACGAGGGTACTGGCAAACGCGATGGCGATCGTCAGAATCAGAAACAGAAACGCTGCATTGAATATTCGCTCCATTCCGATAAACAGATACCTGTACGAGACCAGATCCATGAATCCATTGATCAACGGCAGACCCGGCACCATATAGATAACGGAAGCCATCAGTGTTGCCGGCGCCGCTTGACTGTGACCCATGCGCAACCCGATGCTGGCAATGACCGCCGAAATGATTCCACAAACGAGTGTTACCGGAGCGACCGCGAGTTTCCTGGTTTGAAGCCGTGAGCGAACAAACTGCCCAATCCCCGCCGCCACAAAAGCGATCCCGAAACTTCCCCAATCGCCGCCAGGAATTTGGGAAAAACACGCGGCCGTGCAAGCGGCAGCAGCCATCATCACCCAGCGGCTGTAAGGAGAGGGCAGTTTCCTAATGCGCTCGAGTTCGGCAGCAAGGGCAGCGGTAGCAATCTCCCCTCTGGCCGCACGTTCCGCCAAGACGGCGACTTCCGACGCGCGCGAAAGGTTCACTCCAATTGGTCCGACCGGCCGTAGAAATGTCGATGACGGGCCTTCCCCGACACCTGTTGCGGCGATGAAATCGAGCCGCCATACCGCTGAGACCCCGCTTTTCTTGTAGGCCTTCAGGATGTTTTCAAAGCTTCGCACCGCAGCCACTGTCGACCCGCCGTTCTGCATGACGAGCAATGCCGCATCCAGCGCCACGTCAACAGGTTGCACACTGTTGTGATGAGCGAGGGTGGGACCGGATTCTCTTTTTGTTCACAAACCGGGGAGGCAGCGACTGGAAGCAGCGGGCAAAAAAGAAAAGGCGCCCCGGTTTCCCGGAGCGCCCTTTGGTTAGTTGCTAAGACCCGCGCTTAGAACCGCAAGCGCAGGTTGAACGTGAGGTTGCGAGCCGCGTTCGACTGACCGCCGTTCGGGTTGTTGGAACCGAGGACACCCCAATCGTTCGGGTCGGTGATGTCCAGGTAGGGATCGGCCAGAACCACGTGGTTGAACACGTTGACGAACTGGAAGGACAAGGTCGCCGCCACGCGCTCGCGGAAGAGGTTGAAATCCTTCGCGACGTTCATATCCATGTTCCAGCTGGACATACCGCGGATCTGGCCCGAACCTCCGCAATTGGTATCGTAGCCCAGAATGCAATTCCGGAACTGGCTGAACGTCGTCGCCGGAGCATTAAACATGTTCATGCTGTTCCCGCCGTTGTTCAGGTTGCTGTTGATGCCAGCACCCGCGGCGTTGTTCGCGACGTTGACGTTGTACTTAGCGTTGTTTCCGCCGGTCCACGGAGCGGCCAGCACTGCCCAGTCTGACGCGGTGCCCCCCGTCTGGGTCTCGCCAAACGACTGGTAGTTGCCACCGTAGCTGTAGACAGCCAATGGGGTTCCGCTGCGAGCAGTGAAGATCGGAGCGATTCTCCATCCGCCCAGCGCGTGCCCGAGGACGCCCTTCTGCGCACGGAACCACGGCTCCGTCCACAGGAAGGTTTGCGTGTAGGTGAATCGATAATCCCAGAACTGCGGTCCGTATGCCGACTGCATGTTATAAGGGTTGAGCGCCGTGTACGACGATGTCGCCTGGGATTGGTTTTGCGTGCCTAGCGAACGGCCCCAGGTGAAGTTCGAAAGCGTCGTCACTCCGTGCCAGTCTCTCATGGTGAAGGTGGTGTACAGGGCGTTGTAGTTGGCGAAGCCGGAACTGTCGTCGGCATAGATGCCCGACGCCTGGCCCGATGGGATCCCCGCACCCGTGCTGCTTGGAATAGTGCGTCCCTGCGTCCAGGAGGAAGCTCCGCTCAACGCCGACCACAAGTTGAACACATTCGTCTGGGTGATGTAGTTGTTCATCGTCGCGTTCTTGACCACCGCGTTGGTGCAGCTTCCGTAACCGGCGCAGAAGGAGGAAGTAGCCCCGCCCAGCGCCGATTCAAACCACGGCTGCGTCGCGGGGGTGGTGCCGTTCTGGAGAGCGAAATACGTGTTCGCAAAAGCCTGCGCGAAGCTCTGGCCGTTCAAGGTCAGCATGGTCGGAACGGCATCCAGGTCGCGCTGATTCCATTCATGCGTGATTTTCCGGCCGATGTAGCCGACTTCAAACAGCACTTTCGGCTTGATTTCGCGCTGAATGCTGACGTTGAAGTTGTAGGTCGCCGCCGGCCGGAAGCTCGGATCGAGCACCGAAGCCGCGCCGGCAGCCACGTTCCCGTTGAGGCCGGGGAAGAAGGGCTGAGGCAGCGTCGTGGACGGGGCCGGAATGGGAGCGACCAGACCATCGGTTCCGATGCGGAACGCCGTCGCCGGAGTCACGCCGCCGGCGCCAAGGCACTGGCCGTTGGAAGCAGCGCCGATACAGGAAACCGGCTGGCCGAGGCCAACGCCCAACAGCGGAATCAGCACCAGGCCGACGCCGTTCAAACGGGCGTAAACCTGCCCGTAGCCGCCGCGGATGACGGTCTTGCCGTCACCGACCAGCTTGCCGAGCATGCTGTCGCCGCCCTTCGGATTCCAGGCGAGCGCCACGCGCGGGCTGACGCCGCCGTAGAACGGGTTGAACGGATAGGTGTGGCTGGCTCCCACCACGTTGGCGATGGAGGCGAAGCCGATCGTTGGGTTATACACCGTGCCCGACGTAGCCTGCTGCGCCTTGGTATTGAAGTAATTCGTGAAATTGATGGGATGGCCCGAGGAGTCCACCAATTCGATCTGCTTGCCATTCTGCTCCTTCGGTGGCATTTCCACCGTGTAGCCCAAACCGTAGGTCAGAGTAAGGGTTGGCTTGATGTGCCAGGAGTCGGTGACATAGAGGTTGTAGAAATTGATGCCGCTCTTGTCGAACATCGGCGTTCCCACCGGGTTCAACGAGAGTTGCGCGCCGCTGCGGGTGAACAACTGCTGCGGCTGGTTGACGATGCCCAGAATTTGGGAATAGTACTTGTTCCAGGTGGAAACTTGGCTGGAGGGGAGACCCACAGGATAGGTAGCCGCCGAATAGGCAATGCCGGTGCCGCTGCCGATCTGGTACACAGGCGAGGTGTTGATGCCCTGACCATTGTCGTTGCGCTCGTGGAAGTCGAAGTTCCTGCCGAAGCTTCCGCCGAACTGGAATACGTGGTTGCCCTTCACCTTCGTCAGGTCGTCTTTGTAAAGACTGTCATGACCGTCCCAGAAACGCTGGCGCGTATTCTGGTTGTTCACGTTGTACGGGATGAGAGCATTCGCGGTCTCACCGCCGATTTCCAGAGCTCCGCCGAGCCCGGGGAGCTGCGGCGGCGCAGCCGAAGACGCCCATTGCCACCAGATCTTCGTGTAGCTCCAGTGGAAATCGTTGGTGAGTGTCGGGCTGATATTCGTAGTTACTCCGCCCACCAGAAAACTCGGCTTCTGCGGACGCGGGGCGCGCGCCACAGGCGTGCCGAGCGTATCGCCCGGCAGAGCGCCTCCGATGTCGATCTGGTTGGTGGTCAACTGCGTGAGGCCGTAGTAACGGTAACTGGCAAACACGCGCCATTTCTCGCCGAAGTCATGATCCACGCGGCCCACCAGGAACGCCGTCTTCTCAGGAAGCGAAACCTGACCCTGGAATCCTTCGACGTTGTGCGCATCACCCGTGTTGAAGTTGTTTGGCGCGGGCTCGTACTTGCTCCAAAGCTGCTGCACCAGCGCGTTCATACCGATGCCGCGCGGGTCGCAAGCGCCGGCGCCGCAGGTGGCCGGAGCCAGCGTCTGGCCGTTGAAATTAATCGCTGAATTCGTAAGGTTGTAGGGCACGTACGTGCCGCCCTGATTAATCTGGACAATGCCTTCCTTCAGCGCTGCCGTCGGCACCTGCCTGTTGACCAACGCCGACTGCGGGAAGCGAAATTGCTCCCATCCGAAGAAGAAGTACGTCTTGCCACCCCAGAACTTCGGCAGCAGCGGGCCGCCGACGGTGAAACCATACCGGTTGTTGTGGGTGATCGGAATCGGCGTGTAGCCGAGGTCGCCGACGGGCGTGTGGTTGTTGTCCCAGGTGTTGGCGCCGCCGACGTTGCTCGAGGCGTAGTAATAGTAGGCAGATCCGTGGAACTGGTTCGTGCCGCGCTTGGTCACCGCGCTGATCTGTGCGCCGGAGGAGCCGTTGAAGTCGGCTGTCTGTCCGGAGGTGGACACTTTAAATTCCTCAATCGTGTCCGGAGGCGTGGGGAGTACGCCGCTGGGAGGGCTGCCTGCGGCGCCAAACGCGCTGCGCGAATAGCTTCCCGTGTAGTCTCTCATGCTGCCGTCCATGTCGTTGGAGTTGTTGCCGCCGTCCAACTGGAACGTGTTCTGGTCGTACATGGCACCCGCGACCGCGCCTTCCGGCGAAACGCCCGGCTGGTAAATCGCCAGGCTGGACGCGTCGGAACCGAAGATCGGGAGATAAGTCAGCGACGGCCCGGCCACAGTAGTGCCGACGCTCGCGTTAACCGTCTGCAGTTCCGCGCCCGCCGCCGTGGTGACTTCCACCACGTTGCTCACCTGGCCTACTTCGAGGCTGGCGTTCATGGTCAGGATTTCACCGACGTTGACAGACTGTTTGCTCACCCGATGGGTGGAAAAACCTGCCTTCGAGAACGTGATGTCGTAAACGCCCGGCCTAACGTCGACCATGGTATAACGGCCGGCATCGTTCGTTTTCGCCGTTAGCGTGATGTTGGTGGACGGATCGGTCAGCCGCACCTCAACGCCCGGCATAGCCGCGCCCTGCTGGTCAGTGATCTGGCCCGCCACGGTACCGCCTGAAGCCACCTGGGCCATCGCCGCCGCGCTGCCGAACGTCAGCAGCATGGCGATCATTACCATCGCGACGAATCCTCGCCGCATGTAAAGCTGTGTCATTTGAGACATCGACTACCCTCCCCTTATTTAATAGCTGCGATCATTGCACCAAAGCATACTCGTTGTTCGATAGATGGAGATGGAATGCAGAAAACAAACAAGTTAGGCAGCAAGCCCCGGACGGAGCAAACGGACCCCAACGCCCGTTACTTCCTTTCCCGATAGCCGACTAGCCTAAATTTCCACTTTCCCCAACTAAAACAATTGTCGGCGAGTATAACATCCTTAGCATCCGGTGTAAATAGTTTTGTCACATGGTCCCTGACGGCCGCCGATTCGTCGGCCCGTTATTTGCTGTCCGGCAGGGTAAAAGCCACGATGCTGCTGCCCGACGGGGCGTCATTTTTACCGCCTCCGCAGACGATCACCACGTATTCCCGGCCGCCAATTTCATATACCGACGGCGTCGCATTGCCGGCGGCGGGCAGCACCGTTTCCCACAGCAGCTCCCCAGTTACTTTATTGAAAGCACGGAACTTCTTGTCGAAGTTCGTCGCCCCGATGAACAGCAGCCCGCTCTTGGTCACCACGGGCCCGCCATAGTTGTCGCTCCCGGTGTTCTTCATGCCTTTCGCCACCAGCTCCGGATATTCCCCCAGAGGAATCTGCCACCGGATCTCACCTTTGTTGAGGTCGATGGCATTCAGCGTCCCCCAGGGCGGCATCAGCGGCGGATACCCGTCAGGATCGCGCATGAGGATATAACCCTCGTTGCGGTATTTCTGGAAGTTCGGGTCTTTGGAAGCAGCTTCCAGGTTCCCCGCCCCGGAATCCTTCCCGGTGAGAAGAAAATCGACGATCTCGGCGACGCCTCTCCCCAGATGGCTGAAGCCCGGCATCCGGCCGGTGCCTTCATTCACATAGGTGATCAGTTCCTGCCGCGAGCGCCGCGTACCGATCCCGACGAGCGACGGGAACGTCGGCGGCGTCCCGCTGCGGTCCGCTTTATGGCAGCCGGCGCAATTGTTGTTGTAGAGCGACGTCGTGTCGTGCGTCACCATCCGGATGATCCACGGCTGCTCATTCGAATTCACGTACAGCAGCCCTGTCTCCGGATCGTACGCCGCGCCGCCCCATTCGCCTCCGCCGTCGGTGCCGGGCATCAGCACCGTGCCGCGCGTGCTCGGCGGGGTGAATATGCCTCCGGAATCGAGCTTGCGCAGCCAGTCGAGCACCGCCGTGTGCGCCTCCGGCGTGCGATTGGTCACCATGTCCTCGGTAAACTTCTGACGCGTGAATGGAGGAGGCTTCACCGGGAACGGCTGCGTTTCCGCTGCTTTTTCGCCATCGAGCGTCGAAGCAGGCACCTTCCGGTATTCGATGGGGAACAACGGCTCGCCCGTCCGGCGGTCCAGCACGAAAACGAAGCCGGTCTTGGCGATCTGCGCCACGGCATCCACTTTCTTCCCGTTCCTCGTGACGGTGACCAGGCTGGGCGCGGCGGGAAAATCCAGGTCCCACAGGTCGTGTTTCACGCCCTGAAAATGCCAGATCCTCTTGCCGGTATGAGCGTCGAGCGCAATCACGCAATCGGCGAACAAATTGTCGCCGATCCGGTTGGAGCCGTAAAAATCGAAGGAAGCGGACCCTGTGGCGGCGAAGATCATCCCCAGCTTAGGATCGACGCTCAGCCCCGCCCAGGCGTTGGCGCCGCCGCTGATTTTCCAAGCCTCGGGAGGCCACGTCTCGTAGCCGAACTCGCCCGGATGAGGGATCGTGTGGAACGTCCATCGCATCTGGCCCGTGTGAACATCGTAGGCGCGAATATTTCCGGGCGCTCCCGGCAGCGTCTCCGGCACGGTCGAGCCCATGACGATCATGTCCTCGAAGATCACCCCGGGACTCGACGCGCTGACGCTCAGCGTCTCGTAGGGCCGGTCCAGGCCCTTGCGCAGATCGATGTGGCCGTCGTCGCCGAACGTCTGGATCGGCTTGCCCGTCTTGCGGTCGAGCGCCCACAGAAGATTGCGATACGTGGCAAGTACGCGGTCCTTGTAGATTGTCACACCGCGGTGCCGGAAGCGGCGCTGGATCTTTTCCCCGTTGCTTGCGTCGAAGTTCCAGATCTCGCGGCCCGTGCTCGCATTGAGCGCCACCACGTGCATCTTCGGCGTCGTCGCGTAGAGCACCCCTTCCACCACGATGGGATTGCTCTGCATCTCCGAATCCTTGAACGCCTCGTGCGCGTCCCAGCTCCAGGCGACCTGTAACTGCGCGACGTTGGCCGGCGTGATTTGCAACAACTCCGTGTAGCGAATGTTATAGGGTCCGCCGTTGATCGGCCATTCCGTGTCGGCCGCGATCACCGAGGCCGCAACACTGCCGAGCATCAACGGGAGCATCCAAGTCATTGCCATAAACCGTATGATTGTCCCACCTTTGGCGAGTCACCGGTTCACCCGATCCAGGGCCCCCCGCAGGCGGCGTGGCAACATCGAATAGGACGACCATCGCAAAAACGCTGATCGTTGCCGAGAGTGAGCGCCAGCCGCCAGAAGTAATACGGACTTTCCTCTGCGCCCGACAGGCAGTAGAACGGGATACGCGTCCCATAGCCCGACGGATCATTGATCTACATCGAGCGCCGTGATCGAGCTAGATCGCAAATCGTGCAACTGGACCTTCTTGACAGCGGGAAACGGGACGGACGAGACCGTCTCACATCCTGTTACGCCAAGCCTCTACTCAAAGCGCCGGCGGCGCCGGAAACTCTCCCCTTGCCTGCTCCAGCGCGACGCCCAACTCCACCAGCGCCTCGTCCTCCCAGGGACGCGCGATCAACTGCACGCCCACTGGCAGCCCTTGCTCGTCGAGCGACCATGGCACGCTCAACGCCGGGAATCCCAGCACGTTAAAAATCGTCGCCGGCATAAACGACTTGAACATGTTCGCCGAACGGTCGCGATGCCGGAACGCCGGGATGCTCGCCACTGGCATCAGCAAGAACGGCACGTTCCTCATCTGCTCTACCAAGCTCCGCCGCATCGCATCGCGAGCCGCCAAGGACTCCATTACCTGCCATCCGGTCGCCTGAGGCTTGTCCGCTAGCCGGTCCAGATTTTCGGTGTATGTCCAATGTGCCTCGCCTTCCCGGCCCGCGATGCGTTCTTTCGACGCCCTCGCGCCCAGTTCCGCGAAGAAGAAGCTCCATAAATTCGGCGCGCGCTCCAGGCCTTCGGGCCGAAATGAATCGGCCGCGAATCCTGTTTTTCTTAACGTTTCCGCTGCGCCGCTCACCGCCGCTGCAATCGCCGGCTGAACGCTCACGCCGTAAAACGTCTCGAACACGCCGACCCTGGAGCCTTCGATCCGCGCTCTGCGAAGCTCCACCGGAGCGCTCTGCGCGTCACGATCGTCGTATCCGGCCAACACCTCGAACAGAAGCCGCACGTCGGCCACCGACCGGGCCATCGGCCCCGCCGCCGTGATGCCGAGCGCGCCCTCCATCGGCCTGTGTCCGACCATCGAAACGCGCCCCGGCGTCGGCTTCAATCCCGCAATGCCGCAGAAATGGGCCGGCACGCGAATCGACCCCCCGCCGTCGCTCCCCACTCCGCCCGGCGAGCAGCCGCTCGCGATCGCCGCCGCTTCCCCGCCCGACGATCCTCCCGGCGTCCGCTCAACATCCCAGGGGTTATTCGTCCGCCCGGTGATGAAGTTGTCGCTTTCGTAGCTTCTTAGGAATTCCGGCGTGTTCGTCTTGCCCAGGATGATCGCGCCCGCGCGCCGGAGCCGCGCCACAACGCCTGAATCCTCCCGCGCCGCGTCCGCCGCTGTGAAAAAACTGCCAAGCCGCGTCGGCGCGCCGGCAACATCGAAGCTGTCCTTCACCGTCACGGGAACCCCGTGCAGCGCGCCGATTTTCAGGCCCTGATCCGCCCTTTGTGCCGACGCCCGAGCCTGTTCGGCAAACAGCATCGTGAAGGCGTTGTAGTGCGGATTCACGGCCTCGATGCGCTCTAGATGCGCCTCGACCAGTTCACGCGACGACAGCGTGCCCGCACGCACCAGCGACGCCATTTCGCCCAGCGGCAGACGATGAATCACTTAGATCTCGTTCTTCCGCTGCAACCCCGCTTCATAGCCGGATTCCTTCTTCTCGCAGTAACGCACCTCGGCGAGCAGCATTTTGTTGTTCAACCGGACCTGCACCACCGTCTTGGGGATCAGAAACCGAGGTGTCCGCACCTTGAGGCCGCTTCGAGACATTTCGATCACCTGCACATCGTGGGGAGGTCCAACCGATGTCAGCGGGTCCAGCATTTTCAGGTGCGCCTTGAAGTCCACCGGAATGCGGGGCTCGCCGCGGTGCTCGGGCCCCTCCCACTTCAGATCGATGGCCACGTCCGCGAGCCGGAGCTGGCAATCCGCGCATTTCTCAAGATGCAACTGCACGAGCGCAGTGTCCTGGACGGACAACCGCCCGTTGACGTAATTCTCCAGTTCCGCCGCGCTGACGTGCGAAAGCATAACAGGGATTAGTCTACAATATGACCGCGATGGGCGCGTGCGCCATGACGCAAGGGCTACTCAAGGACCAGCGTCAGCCGATCTCCGTCCTGCGAGGCATCGACCAGCACCACATCGCCCGGCAACACCGCGCCTGATGCCACCATTGCCGCCAGCGGCTGCGTCACGTGCCTTAAGATCGTGCGCTTGAGTTCCCGCGCTCCATATTCATCGCTTGCGCCTTTCCGGAGCAGGAACACCCGAGCCCGATCGCTCACTTCAATCTCAAACGCGCGTTCCACCAGCCGGTTGCCGATGTGGCGCCGCAGCGCCTCGATCTGTTGATCGACGATCGCTTCCAGGGCTGTTGCGCTCAGAGGCCTGTAGGTGATCACCGAATCGATGCGGTTGACGAACTCGGGCGAAAACTTGCGCTTCACCGCGTTCAGTCCGACTCCGTCCAGCTTTACCGAAGGCTTCACACTGGGCCCCACCATCTGCTCGAAGCCGAAGTCTGGATGCAGCAGCTTGCGCATCGCCGCCGCGCCCAGATTGCTGGTGAGGAAGATCATCGTGCGCTCGAAGCTCACCGTGGCATTGTCTCCGAGCCTCAGCACAGCCTTATCGAGCACGCCCAGCAGCAAACGCGTCATGCTGGGCGCGGCTTTCTCAATTTCGTCGAACAGGACCAGGGATAGGCCGCATCGATCGCTCGTGACCGAGTTCACTTTCTGCTGCGAAAGCATAGGCGGCGTCTCGCGATGCCCCAGATATCCCGGAGGCGCGCCGATCAGCTTGGCCACTTCGTGCTCCATCTGAAACTCGCCGCAGTCGACTCTCAGCAGGTGTTTCTCGCTGCCGTGCAGGGCCTCGGCCAGCACTTCCACGGTGCGCGTTTTCCCCGTCCCTGTCGGGCCGAGAAGCAGGAACACGCCCACCGGACGGCCCTCCGGAGCCAGTCCCGCCTGATGCATCTGCACGTACGGGACGATCTCTGTGAGCGCGTGAGACTGGCCCACCACCCTGTCCGTCAATTGCCGCAGCAGATCGTTCTCCGCCGCGGGGCGACGGATTCTCATGGAGACTGGCGTTGTCCGCATTACGCTCATGAGTGTAGGAACCGCCCGCACCCGCACGCGCCGCCCGGAAACGCTAATAATTTGAGAAAAAACCGATTAGCGCGTCGCGAATGCGCGCGCTCGCCTGGCCGTCGCCATACGGATTGTGAATGCGCGCGCGCCGCGCGTACTCGTTCGGGTCGTCGAGCAGCAGCGATGCCTCGGCCACAATTTTTTCTTCATTCGTGCCCAGCAGCCGAGCTGTGCCCGCCTCCACCGCCTCCGGCCGCTCCGTTTTCTGGCGCATAACGAGAACCGGTTTGCCCAGCGATGGACCCTCTTCCTGAATGCCCCCGGAATCGGTCAGCAGAATATGAGCGCGGTTCATTAGGGAGACGAACGGGACGTACTCCTGAGGCTCGATTAGCGTGATGTTTGAAACGTTTCGGAGATATTCATCGACAGCGGCTCGCACATTCGGATTCGGATGCACCGGATAAACGATTTCGACATCGCCGCGCGCGGCCAGCCTCTTCAGAGCCCGGCAGATGTTCACAAATCCCTCGCCGAAGCTCTCGCGCCGATGCGCGGTGACGAGGATCATCCGTTTCGAGCCGGGCTCGGCCGGCGGCAGCGTCGCGCGGACCGCGAGCACCGCGTCGATGCCGGTATTTCCTGTCACGAAAATGGTCTTCGGGTCGATACCCTCGCGCCTCAAATTCTCCGCTGCGCCTTCAGTCGCCGCGAAATGCAGCGAGGTGAGCCGCGTAGTCAGCAGGCGATTCATTTCTTCAGGAAACGGCTGGCGGACATCGCCGGTGCGCAGACCCGCCTCCACGTGAGCCACGGGAATCGCTTTGTAGAACGCGGCCAGGGCACCGCAGAAAGTGGTGGTCGTGTCGCCCTGGACGATGACGCAATCGGGTTTTTCGGCATCGAGCACCGGCTCCAGCGCGGCGAGAATCCGCGATGCCGACTGCGCGAGCGTCTGTCCCGGCTGCATGACGTTCAGGTCGTGATCGGGCCGGAGCGAAAAGGCCTCCAGCACCTGGTCGAGCATGGCGCGATGCTGCGCCGTGACGGCGATTCTCGCGTCGAAGCGCGGATCGTCCATCAGGCAGCGCACCACCGGGGCGAGCTTGATCGCCTCGGGACGAGTGCCGAAGACGAAAAGGACTTTCAATTTACTTGTGTCGATAGGTGATGCGGCCCTTGGTCAGATCGTAGGGCGAAAGCTCCATCGTCACGCGATCGCCCGCCAGGACGCGGATACGATTGCGGCGGAGCTTGCCCGCCAAGTGCGCAAGCACGGTGCGATCCTGGTCGAGTTGTACGCTGAACAGGCCGCTCGGAAATTTTTCGACTACGGTTCCAGTCACTTCAATGCTGTCTTCTTTACTCATTAGCCTCCAGTAGTGATTATAACGCGTCACTCACCGGAGGCGCCCCGGCATGATCAGTGCCTGGCAGTTAATCCACGCCTAATTCACGCGCAGCCTTTGCCAGCCTCGTGTCGAGCGTCCACAGTCTGCACCCCGTCAGCAGTGCCGACGCGAGGAGATGTATGTCAATCAGGCCCAATCCCTTCCCCCACAGGCGGCGCGCCTCGATCATCTGTAGAATTTCGCCGTTGCCCGCAACGGTCGCAGCAGCAAGGGTAAGCAGGTCGGAAAGAACGGCGCCTCTGCCCTTCAGGTTTCCGCAGGCGAGCTCGCCGAGAACAAAGGGATGGATGAGGACGCGTCCATCCATTAGGAGTTCCACGAGACCTGGATCGCCGTGACGAAAATGCCTGATCCAAACCGAGGTGTCCGCGAGCGTCATCACGCGGACCGGCGCCGCGGGATGTTCGAGAGCTTCGGCTGGGAGCCGCCAAGCGCAGCCAGCCGTCTTGCCGACTCGCGGGCGATCAACGCCTCGAGTCCAGCGCGCACCAACGCCGTCTTCTCCCGGATGCCCGTAAGTTCGCGGGCTCGTGCGAGAAGTCCTTCGTCGATAATTAGCGTCGTTCTCATATGCATCAGTATGCCCGCTTCATGCATATTCGTCAAGGTCAGTCCGCCCGCAGAGACTTCACCGGATCCAGATTCGCAGCCCTCCAGGCCGGCCCGTAGCTGGCCATCGCGGCGATGACCAGCATCAGACCGCATACCGCGGTAAATGTCAGCGGATCGGTCGCGCCGACACCGAACAGAAGGCTCGCCAGGTAACGCGTCAGAACGATGGACGCGACCAAGCCCGCGCCAATTCCAGCAAGCGTCAACCGCAAGCTCTGGCCGAGCATCAGTTTGAGAATCTCCTGCCGCGTGGCTCCGATGGCAACCCGCAAGCCGATTTCATATGTGCGCTGCGCGACGGAATTGGACACCAGGCCGTAAGTTCCGATGGCCGCAAGCAGAATCGAAACACCGGCGAAGCTAAGAAACAGCCAAACTGTCGACTGAAAGTCCGATCTGGAGCCGGAAACGATGCTTTCCAGCGAAGACGCTTCGCTCACCTGCGCGTCGGGATTGGCTCGCTGCGCGATTTGCCGCAATTCGGCCCCGACGTTCGTGTTGGCGCTAATAAGTAAGTCCATCGCGGCCGGGATCTGGTGATCACCCCGCACCGATTGTGCGTAGGGCATGTAGAGAGCGCCGCTGATTCCGTCCGGGTCGCGCCCTGCGACGTTGAATTGGCGGACGTCGCCGGCGACGCCGACAATCGTGATCCACTGGGGGCTCCAGACGGGCTTGATGTGTCTACCGATCGCGGAGCCGTCCGGCCAAAACCGATGCGCCGTGGAAGCGGAGACAATCGCCACGGGCGCAGCCTGCGCTCCGTCGCCCTCGTCGAAGCGCCGGCCCTGCATGATCGGGATGCGCAGCATTTCGAAATAATCCGCGCTCACCGCTCCGATCCAAAACATCGGCGCGGGAAACTCGGCTGACTTTGGATGGTCCTCCAGATCGACCGCGAGCGACGGCGCCTCTCCATCGAGCGGCACCGTACTGGCAATGGAGACGTCGGAGACGCCGGAGAAGCCTCGCACCTGTCTCAACAACCCTTCGTAGAGAGAAACGCAGGATTCCCGCTGGCGGCAGAAGGATGGATTGGGGCTAATTCTCAGCGTCAGGACTTGCCCCGGATCGAATCCCGTGCGCACGTTCGACATCACGTACAGGCTTTTTAACAGCAGGCCGGCGGAGACAACCAGAAGAACAGTCAGCGCGACTTCAGCAACCGTGAGCCCGCTGCGAATCCGCGACCAACCCGACGTCGAGGCGCGGCCGGTGCCGGTTTTGATCGAGGTAACGAGATCGACCCGCGAGGCGCTCAGGGCTGGCGCAATTCCAAACGCAATTCCCGTCAACAGAGCCAGCCCGGCGGCAAACGCCGCCACCTGCCAATCGATGGATACCTGCGTCAAACCAAGCGTGCCGGATGGCAGCACGGGCTTGAATACCGAAAGAGCCGCCCCTGCCACCAGGACTCCAAAACCCGCCCCGAGAGCAGCGAGCAACACACTTTCGGTGAGCAACTGGCGGACGATACGGCCTCGCCCCGCTCCCAATGCGGCGCGCAGGGCGATCTCCTTGCGCCGGGCGGCGCCTCGCGAGAACAGGAGGCTTGCAACATTGGCGCAGGCGATGACCAGCACTATGGCCACGGACGTAAACAGGATCAACAGCTTGCCTCGGAACTCGCCTACGATATCGGCCTGGAGAGGAATTGCCGTCGTGTCTCCGTTCCAGTTGCGGGGCATCGGAAACGGAAACGCTGGCCGAAAGCTTTCCGTCAAAGACCGGACTTCCATCTGAGCGTCGGGAAGACTTGCGCCTGGGCGAAGCCGCGCGACGAACGGAACATACTCACCGCCCCAATATTCCTCAAAGTTCGACGAATCGAGCCGCGCGGGGATCCAGAGTTCCGCGCTACCAGTCGGGAAGCGGAAGCCAGACGGCATTACACCGACAATCTGCCGGGGAACACCACTGAGCATGATCGTGCGGCCGATGGCCCGAGGATCGGCGGAGAACTCGCGTATCCACATACGGTGACTGATCACGACCACGCCGTCCGCTCCGCGGCGTTCGTCGCTCACGGCGAGGCTCCTTCCCGCCTCGACAGGCACGCCCAGCACGGAAAACAGGTTACCCGAAACCGTGCTGCCGGCCACGCGCATGGTCCTGCCAATGCCGCTGAGATTGAACTCCGAGCTTGGCGACGCAGAGGCAATATCCATGGATCGACTCTGTTCGCGAAACATGGCCAGCGCGGCCCTGGGGTAAGTGCCGGTCACTCTGACCAAACGATCCGCCCCCGGGTACGGTAAAGGCCGGATAAGGAGAGCGTTCACGAGCGCGAACATCGCCGATGTGCCTCCAATGCCCAAGCCGAGCGACAAAACGGCGACCGCCACGAAGGCGGGGCTCCTGGCAAGAACCCTCGCTGCGTATCGCAGATCCTGACCAAGACGCTCTGCGAACATCCATCCCCACGCTTCGCGCACCTCCTCCTTTAAGAACGTCTCATTGCCGAGGGCAAGGCGCGCCGCGATGCGCGCTCTTTCGGGCGAGAGGCCTTGATCGCGTTGCTCCTCGGCTTCCAGTTCCAGATCCGAGTGCAGTTCGCGTTCCAGATCGCTCTCCCTGCGCCTTCGCCAAAACATCTAGGCCTCCTCAGCGGGCCACATGACGCGCGTGATGGCTTCGGACAGCCGCTTCCACCGGGATTCCTCGGCGGCGAGCTGTTTCTTCCCTGCCGTGGTCAAGCGGTAGTATTTGAACTCGCGCTTTAGATCCTTGCCTGCCGGTTCCCATTTCGCTGAAATCCAGCCTTTTCGCTCCAGGCGGTGCAGCGCCGGGTAGAGCGAGCCGTGCTCCACCTGCAAAACGTCCTCGGTGGTGCGCTGGATGTGCTTGGCGATCTGGTGGCCGTGAGCCGGGCCCGGGTGCAGCGTGCGCAAAATCAGCATGTCGAGGGTGCCCTGCAGCAGATCGATGCGGTTTGCCATTCTCAGTAGACATCCTACCCTCAATCAGGTAGACAGTCAACCCAGATCTATGGGGGATGGATGTCCTTAACTGGCACCAGCGAGATGCTGCACCCGGCAGCCCCGGTCGTCCTCCCATCCAGCCCCGAGCAGTTTACAGTGTTCGTAAGAACGCGATCAACGAAGCCTTCTCGGCCGACGCAAGATTCAGCCCGTACTCATGCCCCGGCACCGCCCGATGTTCCACTTTGTAGCCCTTAAAACCCTTGGGAACGTAATCCTCGCGCAACCGCGACGGATCGAACCACTCTTCGAGGCTCGCGACCGAGCCGTCGTGCGACAACAGGGCGCGATACCACAAGCCACGCAGGGACGGAATCCTATAAACGCCCGTGCCCTTTCGTGTTTCGAGCGCCGCAGCCGCCTCGGTCCCGACGGAAAACAGCATCATGTCCGGCCGGTACGGGTGGTCCTTGGGCGGCGCCCAACCCTTCGCCAGTGTGAGCTTATTGTTCGTGTACAGCGGAGCCGGGTGGCAGCCGCCGCAGCCTTCCCGATCGAATACCTTCTTACCCGCCGCGGCGCGGGCGTCGCCGGCGTTCGGATTCTTCGGCGCTTCAAGCGAGTAGATGTACTTGCCGAGTGCAAATGCCAGGTCGTCCGTCATCCGGTAGGGAGGCATTCGCTGTTTCTCGGTGAGGATGTGGTAGCTTCCGAAATCGGCGCTGTCGCAACAGGCTACCAGGACTGCATACCGCGCGATGTCCTCGGGTCCGCGCTGCCGGTGGGTGGCGTTGTAGTCCAGATACTTCCGGTCTTTGACGCCGATCAAATCGCTAATCGGCGTGGGATGCCACGGGCTACCGTTGAACCGCGCGATCGTTCCGGCAGGATCGCTTTTAGTCAAAGCCACAATTTCCGGCCACATCATCGACTTGATCCGATCGTGAATGTCATTGGCGATCCACGGAACGGCAAACCCGCGCCACGTCGCCAGCGCCTGCGAGTCTCCCGGAAGAAAAACTCCATTCGCCGATTGAAGTGCCTCAAAAAACAAATCGTCGCCCGCATCGTTCCCCTGTGCGCCATACAAGTAGCTCCCGTCGGGCATAACCCTGGTGTGGCAGCCTGCACACTCTCGAGTCGACAAGGTCAGGCCCGTCGATGTCGGAACCCACCGCCAGCCGAGCACCGTGCCGTCCTTCTGCGCGTGCCCTCCGAGTTTTGCGAACTCCTCGACCGAGCGGATCTTGGCGATGACTTTTGGGTCCTTTGTGCGGAAGGCGGGAACGTCGAGCTCGGCGAACGCCTGCCGTCCCGCCTCCACCCATTCAGCCTCGCTTCGCGCCCCGGGCGTGACCAGCGGTTCCGGTTGTTTCTTTTGCAGCATCTCCCAATAGCCAGCGGGTTCACGCCCTGGGAAGTAGACCGGATACGTGCGCACCCATTCGCCAGTCGGGATCGCGTAGTATTCCTTTTCGGTCAGATGACCAGGACGGACCTTGATTGCCGCCACCGGCGTCGCCCATTCGGCAAGATCCCGGTCATTCCAGATTCGCGGCGCGGGGATCTGTGATTGCGCGCCAACGCTGCTCGCGACAAACACGAGCAGAATCCACCGATTAGACATATTCACCCTCGTTGTCAGAGAACATCGTTGTGAAAGAACATACCACGAAGACGAGCGGGAAACATTCGCGCTATTCTGACTCTGACCCAGCATGGAACTTGTCACAGGCCACATTGGATGGATCGAGATTGTCTGCGGCCCGATGTTCTCGGGCAAGAGCGAGGAACTCATTCGCCGTCTGCGCCGCGCCCGCATCGCCCGCAAGCGCGTGCAGGTCTTCAAGCCCGCCATGGACGACCGCTACTCCATCGACGAAATTGTCTCCCACGGCGACCAGCGCATGAAATCGGAGCCGGTCAGCGGCGCGCAGGAGATTCTGCAGAAACTCGACTGGCGCACGCAGGTCGTCGGCATCGATGAGTCGAATTTCTTCGGCACGGACCTGGTGGACGTCGCCAGCCAACTGGCCGACTCGGGCAAGCAGGTGCTGATCGCCGGGCTCGACACGGATTATCTCGGACGGCCTTTCCCTCCCATGCCGGAACTGCTCTGCCTGGCCGAATCGATCACCAAGACGTTGGCCATCTGCATGCGCTGCGGAAATCCTGCAAAACACACCCAACGTTTGGTCGAATCCGATGATCTCATTATGGTAGGGGCGACAGGAATGTACGAGGCCCGCTGCCGCCGCTGCTTTGAACCGGGGGTCCCCAAGCAGGAAGTGATGGATTTCGCCAAGCCGCAGCCAGATTCAAAGTAACGCAAAGGCCCGGGGACTACGTCCAAGCTATTGAGTTAGAATACAAATAAGGGAATAACCATGCAATCTCTTCTGCCTAAAGACGACGAGCCGATTAAGCCGATACAGCCGCCACAACCTCAGCAGCAGCCGCAGGCTCAGCCGCAGGCAGGTCCCCCTCCGGGCTACCAATACCCGCCGCAGAATTATCCGCCTCCTAACTATCCTCAGCCGAATTATCCGCCGCCGAGCTACCATCCGCAGCAAAGCGCTCCGGCGCCCTCCGGTGGCACCGATCTCAAAGTGTGGATCCTGATGGGAGCGGTCGTGGCGCTGATGGGCGCATGCGGCTATCTGTTCTATCAGGTGAACGAGGTCCGGACGCAGGTTACGGATACCAAGGAAGCTCTGCTGACCGAAATTGAGAAGATCCACGAAACCTCTTCCGTGACCGTTCAGACCAGCAAGCGCAATATCGAAGCCATGCAAAAGCAGGTGGACGATTACCGGGCGCAGGCGAGACAGTTGAGCGGCGAAGCAAAGAAGGAAGCCGAGCGCCACGCCGATGAACTGGCGGCAAAGCTCGAGCGGGCACAGGCCGAGCAGGGACAGAAAGTGGCGGCCGTGTCGGCGGAAGTATCCCAGGTAAAGGACGTCGCCTCCGCGACTTCGACGAAGGTAGGCGAAGTGTCGACCGAGGTCGGGTCGTTGAAAACGGAAACCGCGTCGAATCGCTCTGCCATCGAGAAAACAATCGCCGACCTGAAGAGCGCCCGCGGAGATCTGGGCGTGCAGAGCGGCCTGATCGCCACCAACAGCAAGGAACTGCTGGCGCTCAAGCAATTGGGCGAACGGAACTACATCGACATCAAGCTCGCCAAGGCCAAGAAGAACGTGCCGCAGAAGTTCGGCGACGTGCAATTGCTTCTCGAGAGCGCGGATCCCAAAAAGAACAAGTTCACGCTGGTGATCATCGCCGACGACAAGCGGGTAGAGAAGAAGGACCGCACCGTAAACGAGCCAATCCAGTTCCTCATGTCGAAGACGGTACAGCCGTATGAGCTGGTGATCAACGACGTGAAGAAGGACCTCATCGTCGGGTATCTGTCGGTCCCGAAGGTCCAACAGACACGGAATTAGCGGGTATCCCGGCCATGACGCATGGCTGTTCCGATCGAAGTGCGCTCTACTCGCTGACGACGAAGAAGCCCGTTTCCACGCCGCCGGCGAGGATGCGATTCCAAACCACCTGAGCTTTCCCCGTGGCCTCCAAGTGCTGGAACTCCACGACTTGTCCGGACCGCAGAGAGGTGCACTCGTGCTTCATGCGAAAGCCGCTGGGGCTTACGTCCATCAGCTTGCCCGCGATCTCGTGGGGCTGAGGGTCCCTGAATTTCACCTGCACGCGGCCGGTGGCGCGGCGTCTTGGTTCCCGGCGTTGATCCTGCCCGGTGCTCACACGCTCGCCTCGGCCATGCCGTTCTCGTAGATCTTCAACTTGCGGCTCAATGTCCGCCGCGAAATGCCTAACTTGGCGGCTGCTTTCTGCTGATGCCCGTTGGTGGCGTGCAGCGCATCGAAGATCATTTTGCGCTCCATGCCTTCCAGACTCTCGGCGGAGGGTCCGGCTTCCGGTTCCTGGCGGATCTGCGGATGGAGGGGAAGGTCCGCAACGTGGATCTCTTCCTCGTTCGCCAGCACGGCCGCGCGGATCACCATATTGCGCAGCTCCCTGATGTTGCCCGGCCAGGAATACCTCTCCATGGCCTGAATCGCGCTGGGCGAAAAGCGCAGGGACGGATCCTGCTGGGCCAGAAAATGACGCGCCAACGGGGCTATATCCTCGATCCGGTGGCGCAGCGGCGGCACGTGAAGCGTGATTTGCGTCAGGCGGTGGTAGAGATCGGAGCGGAACCGCCCCTCGGCCACGGATCGCTCCAGTTCCTGATTGGTGGCGGCGGCGATCCGGACATCGACGTTCACTTTCTTCACGCCTCCGAGCCGGTAATAGGGGACACCGTCCAGGACGCGGAGCAGCTTCACCTGCATCTTCAGATCGAGCTCGCCGATCTCGTCGAGAAAAATAGTCCCCTGGTGGGCCATCTCAAACAGGCCCAGCTTGGTGGAATCCGCGCCGCTGAAGGCGCCGCGCTCGTGGCCGAAAAGTTCGCTCTCAATGAGGTGTTCCGGCAGTGCGCCGCAGTTCAGGTCGACCCAGGGCCTCTGGCACCGTCCGGAAAAGTGATGGACGGCGCGGGCGAGAACCTCCTTGCCGGAACCGCTCTCTCCGAGGATCAGCACGGTGGCGTTAGAGCGGGCGACTCGCTCCGCCTGCGAGAGAAGGAGGCGCATGGCCTCGCTCGAGATCACCGCTTTCATTCCCAGGAACTCGTGCGTGCAATCGGAACTCATTGTCACTTACTATTTCGCCAGTAATTTCAAAATAGGACCCTCAGCCAAACACCCTAGGACACCCATAAAAACTCCCCGTCGATTGAGCCACTTTGTCGCATGGCGCCCGCGCGGCAAGCGCCAAGTTGTCCTCTCCTCTGGTCTCGGATCGCGCCTATTCTATTGAAAACAAGGGATGTCAGGACCCGCGCAGGGCTGGCATACAGAGTGCATTCCTGAGGGGGAGATGAGTTCGTTCCCTCTACCCGTCTCTAGTGGTGCCGCCTCAGCGGACCCGCAGGAGAACGCGACCCGGCCGCTCGCCGGAAATCTCCGTCTTTTCATTCTGTTGACCGCGACCCTGGGGATCATTGTAATTCTCACCTCGCTGGCAGCTTGGGAGTCGACGGATCTGCTCAAGTATGCCTGCTTTCTCTTGATGGCGGTGTTTTCCTCTGGCATGCGGGTCAGCGTGCCCGGCATGCCCGGCACTCTCAGCCTGAACTTCATCTTCGTGCTCTTCGGCCTGGTGGACTTGGGGGCGAGCGAAACGATTCTGCTGGGAACCGTGGTGACGCTGGTGCAGTGTTTCTGGAACAGCCAGCGGCGCGCGACTCTCGCGCAAGCGGTTTTCAATACATGCGGCATGGCGCTCGCGATCGCGATCACGGAGCAGGTATACAATCTGCCGTGGCTGGGTCCGGACAAGGTCGATCCCGCGGTCCGGATGGCGTCGGCGACGTTGACTCTGTTCCTGGCCAACACCGTGCCTGTCGCGTTGGCGATTGCCATGGCGGAAGGAAAGAGATTCCGCGGGGTTTTCCGCGAGTGCTACTTCTGGTCCTTCCCTTATTATCTGGGCGGTGCGGCCGTTGCCAAGGGGCTGAGTTTCGCCAATAGCGTGGTGGGCTGGCCGACGGTGCTCGTCACCGGGCCGGTGCTCTACTTGATCTATCGCTCTTACCGGCTGTATTTACAGCGTCTCGAGGACGAGAAGAAGCACGTCGAGGAAGTATCCTCGCTGCACCTGCGCACCATCGAGGCCCTCGCGCTGGCCATCGAAGCCAAGGATCACAACACGCACGGCCACTTGCAGCGCGTGCAGATCTATGCGATCGAACTTGGGAAGGATCTAGGCTTGAACGAGGAGGAGCGCAATGCCCTTCGCGCCGCCTCCCTGCTCCACGACATCGGCAAACTGGCGGTGCCGGAGCACATCATCTCCAAACCTGGACGACTGACACCGGAAGAGTTCGAAAAGATGAAGATCCATCCCCTGGTGGGCGCCGAAATCCTGGAACGTGTGCAGTTCCCGTATCCAGTGGTTCCGATTGTGCGCGCCCATCACGAGAAATGGGATGGTACAGGTTATCCGTACGGGCTGGTGGGAGAGGAAATTCCCATCGGCGCACGGATTCTCGCGGCGGTGGATTGTCTGGACGCGCTGGCGTCGGACCGGCAATACCGGCGCGCGTTACCGCTCGACGAAGCCATGAAGGTGGTTCTCGCCGAGTCCGGTAAGGCGTTCGATCCAAGAGTCGTTAAGGTCTTGGTGGCGAGGTACGTGGAGCTGGAACAGATGGCGCAGCAGAAAAGCAGCGCGAGGGTGAACCTGTCGGTGGACCTGAAGGTGGTCAACGGCGAGTCACCCGCTGCGGGTTTCGAAGCGTCCCCAGCTCCACCCAAGGAACGTCGATCGAAGGCGGGCGCGGTGGATTTCCTGACGTCTATCGCGGCGGCCCGCCAGGAAGTGCAGGCCCTGTTCGAGATTTCCCAGGACTTGGGCAACTCGCTGAGCCTGGATGAGACGTTGAGCGTGCTTGCCGTGCGCCTTCGCCGCATCATTCCGCTGCATTCGCTGGCCATCTGGATCGCACGCGACGGCGTGCTGATTCCGGAGTACGTGACGGGCGACGATTTCCGGCTGTTCTCGTCGCTGCAAATTCCCATCGGACAAGGGTTGTCGGGATGGGTGGCGGACAATCGCAAGCCGATCCTGAACGGGAATCCGTCCGTCGAGCCGGGCTATTTGAACGACGGGAAATTTTCGACGCTGCGTTCCGCGGTGGCGGTGCCGCTGGAGGGCGTCAGCGGGGTTCTGGGCGTTCTGACGCTGTATCACGCCGAAGGCGACGCGTTTACTAAGGATCATCTGCGCATTTTGCTGGCGATCAGCTCCAAGATCGGTCTGGCCATCGAAAACGCGCTGCGGTTCCGCCGCGCGGAATCGTCGGCGACCACGGATTACCTGACCAATCTGCCGAACGCACGCTCCTTGTTCCTGCAACTAGATTCGGAACTCTCGCGCGGGCGGAGGACAAATACGCCTCTGGCGGTGTGCGTGCTGGACCTGGATGGCTTCAAGCTGGTGAACGACCGCTTCGGGCACCTGGAAGGTAACCGCGTGCTCCACGAAGTGGCCAAGGGCCTGCGGGAAGCCTGCCGCGAATACGATTACGTGGCGCGCATGGGTGGGGACGAGTTTGTCGTGCTGCTGCCCGGCGTGCGGCCAACCGACGTGGATGTCAAAACCACACAATTCCGCGAGGTGGTTACCCGTGTGTGCGCTGAACTGCTCCACGAGAATCTGCTGACATTCAGCATCGGGGTGGCGCACTTCCTGATCGACGGCACCGATGCCGAGCAGCTGCTGGCCGAAGCCGACCGCCGGATGTACAAGGAAAAACGCACGCGCAAGCCCTCCCGAACGCCGGAATTCACGGTGAGCGGCAGCACCGATTGGGCGGTCACGGTTCAGTAGACCCGGCGCGGCGTTTCCCTCGCGCATTCAGAGTGTTCCCGTCTTCATGCGCACAGGCGCACCGCAGCGTTATTTTATGCTTCGGGCATGAGGCGAACCCCGCATGCCTGTTGAGCTTTACCGGCAACATCCCGACCAGCACCACCCGTGGACCGAATGGTCGGAGGAGCAGACGCTGCACGTCGCCGTCTGCTATTCCAACCCCTTTCGCTGGAAGACGCGGCGCGCGTTAGCCAACGATTGCATCCGTCATCTGCGCGCGACTCCGAACGTGCGCCTGCATGTGGGCGAGCTGGCTTACGGCGATCGTCCCTTTGAGATCACGGTCCCCGGAGATATCCAACTGCGGACGCAGCATGAGTTGTTTCACAAGGAGAACATCCTGAATCGCGTGATCCAGACGTTCTTGCCGGACTGGAAATACGGAGCGTATGTCGACGCCGACTTTCACCTGACGCGGCGCGATTGGGCTCTGGAGACCATTCATCAACTTCAGCACCACGACTTCGTGCAGCCATTTTCGTCATACGCGGACCTGACGGGAGAGTCCCTGGGAACCGGTCATCTGCCCATACGGATCAATACCGGATTTGCGTTCAATTACGTCCAGAACGGATACCGGCTGCCCGGAGGCTACTCCGACGGGGGCTGGAAGCAGAAGAGCTATTCGTACGCGACGGCGGGAGCGCGGAGAGGCGTCGGCGCCACGGGAGGCATGTGGGCGTTCCGGCGGCCGGCGTTTGACACGGTGGGAGGCCTGCTCGACAAGTGCATCCTGGGCCACGGCGACTGGTTCATGGCGTTCGGACTGGTGTGCGAGGAGGTTCCCGATGTGCACCTCGGGAATTACTCGGCCGACTATCGAGCGGCCATCGCGGCCTGGCAGGGTAGCGCCTCGAAACTGAAGCAGAATATCGGCTACGTAGACGGGTTCGCGGTACATCATTTCCATGGATCGAAGGTTCGACGGGCATATTCGCACCGCGATCTGATTCTGGTGCGCCACCAGTTCGTGCCGACCACCGACTTGAGGCCGGACTGGCAAGGGATCTACCAGCTGACTCCCGACAAGCCGCAGTTACGCGACGAAATCCGGCGGTACTTCCTTTCTCGGAGTGAGGATGACCCGAACCTATACGGGTCAGAAAAGACGCTCGTCTAGGAACTTCCTGAGGTGGCGGCGACCCGCTAGCCGGGAGATAAGTCCCGCACCTAATCCACTACCTTGGCGTGAACCTAATCTCGTTATTGCGCAACATCGGCCTGCGGTTGAAGCGCCGCCTTGCGGAACTGATTGAAGATACGACGGCGTTCGTGCCCGAAAAATAAGCATTGACAGATTCGCCTCTTCTTCGCTATCATCAATCAGGCGAATAAATAGCGAATCAACTCACTGGAGTGTCTGTTATGTCCACCTCCCCATTTATCGGAACCGCAGGCTGGTCCTATCCCCATTGGAACGGTTTAGTTTACCCGAAGACATACGGCAGCGGATTCCACCCATTGGAATTTCTCTCGCGGAGGTTCGATGCCATTGAAATTAATAGCTCTTTTTATCAGCATCTTAAACCGGAAGTCGTGAGGTTATGGATGAAGAAGGTGGAGGCGAATCCGCGGTTTCAGTTCACGACAAAGCTCCACCAGAACTTTACCCACGCTAGAATGCTGGACGAAACGCAGGTGAAGGAGTTCTCCGAGGGCCTGAGGCCGTTGTTAAAGGCGAAGAAATTGGGCGCAGTGCTAATGCAGTTTCCCTGGTCCTTCCGGTTTACCGCCGAGAACAAGGACTTCTTCATCCGGCTCCGGAGGGCCTTTCATGAGTTCCCCCTGGTGGCGGAGATGAGGCACAGCAGCTGGATGGCGGAGGAGGCCGTGGGCGTATTCCTGGATTACCACGTCGGCTTCTGCAACATCGATCAGCCTGAGTATACGCGGGCAATGCCGCCAACCTCATTTCTGACGTCGGGCGTCGGCTATGTGAGGCTGCATGGAAGGAATCCTCAGAACTCGCTGGGAGCGTACGTTCGCGACGGAAGCCAGCGTGTGCGGCAGCACGATTATCTGTATTCGGAGGCCGAACTGGCGGAATGGGCCAAGAGAATCGAGCATATCAACCGGTTCGCGGAGCGGACGTTCGTGATTTTCAACAACGACGCCCAGGGAAAGAGCGTGGTGAATGCACTGCAGATGCAGGCATTGATCGGAGGAATCCACGCGACCGCGCCAAAAGAGCTGCGGCGAAAATTCCCAATGGAACTGGAGCAGTTCGGGCCGGCTTACACGGAGCAGCAACTGCTGTTTCCGGCGGCCTAGCGGATCTGAACGGATGCCGGCTCAGAGACCGCATGTGCGATCGCCACGGTGATGAGTTTCTCTCCCTTACTCATCTCCGTGGGGATGCGGACATTCAACTGGGTCGGCGTCCCCGATTGCCAGGGGGCGATGTATTCCAGGGGGCAACGTTCGTCCCCGACCTTGACGCAGATATTGTCGGGGCCCCCGTTTTCAGGGATGCCGTTGACCCATAGCGACAGCACGCCCGACGCGACTTCGAAGGGAGTCCAAGTCTTGCCGTCGCAGGCGCCGGTAATTTCAAGCGATTCGACCACGAGAGGAACGTCGACTGCTATGCGCAGAGGGTTGCTCCAAGCACTCTTGGCTGTCCGCACGCGGGCGTCATGCCATCCGGGCTCGAGCCCCGGAGGCAGCTTAAAATTTGCCTGCCAGGCGTCGCCATCCCTGGCGACAAAGACGGGCCGGGCGTCGAACGTTCCAACGCGGGCGTGGACAGAATCTCGGTCCAGCTTCGCGGCGTCCGACAGAAACCAGCAGGAGGCGTAATCATCACGCCGGGTGGAGAAATCGAGGCCCAGCCGAGTCATGTTCACGCAAGACTTGAGGGCCGGTGCGGGCGCCTCCGTGCTCGAGGCCGCGGGGAAATTCCGGTAACAGGCGAGCGAGGTTCCATGCCGGTTGATCTCCAGCAAATCGACGCGCGCAAATCCGGCGGTGCGGCACATGGCTTGCAGACAGGCCGGGTTTGGCGCAACCCAGTTGTCGAACTGTCCGCCGAGTTCGTCGATTTCGAAGAATTCCATCATGGGCGGCCCGGAGTCGGGCGAGGTATAGCTTCCGATGGCCGCAAGATCCTTGGTCAGGGCGCACACGCGTTCCAGCGCAAGCAGCGGATGCTTTAAATGATACAGAACGCCGAGGAACAGGACGATATCGAAGCGCCCCAGGCGTTCCGGCGTCAATTCGTAGACATCGAGGATACGGTAGTCGATTCTGGAGCGTAGCTCGCGATGGAGATAACGAAAATTGGCGCTTTCGGTGTTGTCGACGGAGACCACGTCGGCTCCACGCCGCTCCATTTCAAAGCTGAACCAGCCGTCCCATGCGCCGATGTCGAGCACGCGCTTGCCGCGAAGATCGTCAGGCACTGGAAACGTAGAGAGACGGCGCTTTAGACCTTCCAGGTCGTTCACGCCGTCGATTTTCCTGCCGTCCGGCAGCTCGAAGCTGTGCCACCAGCCGGTTTGGGCAAGTTGCCCGCCCCAGCATTTGACCAACGCCGAAGCATCCGAGCCGGTTCGCCGGGGCATGTTTTTTTGAAGAGCCGCTTACTCGGCCAGGGTTTCTTCCCCGCCCGGCGGCTCCGGAGCCTCGGAGAGCCCTCCCGCGTACAGCGCGCGAGTTTCTTCGTCGTAGCCGGGAATCACGTCGAGCGCGGCGGCTTCCTGCTCGGCCGCGATTTCCTCTTCGATATCCTCGCCCGCGATCTTCAAATTGCGGTAGTACAGCATGCCGGTACCTGCCGGAATGAGGCGACCCATGATGACGTTTTCCTTGAGGCCGCGCAGGTAGTCGACCTTGCCGTTGATGGCGGCTTCGGTCAGCACGCGCGTGGTCTCCTGGAAGCTGGCGGCCGAAATGAATGAATCGGTCGACAGCGACGCCTTGGTGATGCCGAGCAGGACGGTTTTGCCCGTGGCGGGCGTGCCGCCGGCTTCGAGCACGCGGTTGTTTTCCTCGCGGAACTTGAATTTGTCGACCACTTCCTCGGGGAGGAATTCGGAATCCCCGATGTCGTCGACCTTCACCCAGCGCATCATCTGGCGGGCGATGACTTCCAGGTGTTTGTCGTTGATGTTGACGCCCTGCAGACGGTAGACTTCCTGGATTTCATTCACCAGGTACTTCTGCAGGTCCTTTTCACCCATCACGGCCATGATGTCGTGCGGGTTGCGGGGGCCGTCCATCAAAGGATCGCCGTGCTTGACGCGCTCGCCTTCTTGGACGTTGATGTGGACGCCGCGAGGAATGGAGTATTCCTTCTGCTCACCGTCGTCGCCAATGATGTACAGCTTGCGCATGCCCTTGGAGATCTCGCCGTACTTGACGATGCCGTCGATTTCGGTGATGACGGCTGTTTCGCGGGGCTTGCGGGCTTCGAAGAGTTCCACCACGCGCGGCAGGCCGCCGGTGATGTCCTTGGTCTTTGTCGTGGCTCGCGGGATCTTGGCGATGACGTCGCCGGCGTGAATCTCATCGCCGTCGGCCACCATCAAGTGCGCGTTCATCGGCATGAGGTAGCGCTTTTCGTCGGCCTTTGAGCCGCCCTGCGGGCGAACCAGCACGGCCGGGACGCGTTTTTCGTCGGTGGAATCCATCACCACCCACTGCGAGCGGCCGGTGATTTCGTCCACCTGCTCCTGCATGGTGAGGCCGTCGGTCAGATCCTTGAAATGAACGACGCCGGTGACGTCGGTCAGGATCGAGAACGTGTACGGATCCCATTCGAGCAGCACCGCGTTGTTCTTCACGGGCGCGCCGTCGGCGTAGTGGATCTTCGCGCCGTAGACGACCTGGTAGCGTTCTTTTTCGCGGCCCTTTTCGTCAATGATGGCGATGATGCCGCTGCGGTTCATCGAAATCAATTCGCCCTTGGCGTTTTTCACCGTGACGATGTTGATGAACTTGACGAAGCCGTCGGACTTGACATCCTGCTTCGACTGCTCGGCCGAACCCGTAGCCGTTCCGCCGATGTGGAACGTACGCATGGTGAGCTGCGTGCCGGGCTCGCCGATGGACTGAGCGGAGATGATGCCCACCGCTTCGCCGCGTTCGACCAGACGGCCGGTGGCCAGATTACGGCCATAGCATAGCTGGCAGACGCCGCGCTTGGATTCGCAGGTCAGCACCGAGCGGATCTTCACGCGGTCGATACCCGCGGCCTGAATCGCGCCGGCGAGATCCTCGGTGATCTCGGAGTTAACGGCGACGATCAGATTCCCTTCATAATCGAGCTGGTCTTCCAAGGCCACGCGGCCCACGATGCGGTCCCGCAGAGGCTCGATGATTTCGCCCGATTCGATGATCGGCTCAACGTAAATGCCGTCGCTGGTGCCGCAATCCGTTTCGGTGACGATGACGTCCTGAGCCACGTCGCAGAGGCGGCGGGTCAGGTAGCCGGAGTCGGCAGTTTTGAGAGCCGTATCGGCCAAGCCCTTGCGCGCGCCGTGCGTGGAGATGAAGTACTGCAACACGTCCAGGCCTTCGCGGAAGTTGGCCGTGATGGGCTGCTCGATGATCTCGCCCGAGGGCTTGGCCATCAAACCGCGCATGCCGGAGAGCTGGCGGATCTGTTGCTTGGAACCGCGCGCGCCGGAATCCGCCATGATGTAAATCGGATTGAGGTGGCGGCCGGTGCGGTCATCCTCCTCCATGGTCTTGAACATTTCGTCGGAGACACGCTCGGTGACCTTCGACCAGATTTCAATGATCTTGTTGTAGCGCTCGCCGTGGGTGATCGCGCCTTCCTGATACTGTTGGACGACTTCGATCACGGCTTTTTCAGCGTTGCGGACCAGGCCGGCCTTTTCGCCGGGGACGATCATGTCATCGATTCCGATGGAGATGCCGGCGCGGGTTGCGTAGAGGAATCCGAGCGCCTTCACCTTATCGAGCATGACCACGGTGATGGGCAGACCGTGCTTCAGATAGCAATACTGCACCAGCTGCGCGAGGCCTTTTTTCTTGAGCAGGCCGTTGATGAACGGCATTTCCTCCGGCAGCACGTCGTTGAGGATCACGCGGCCCACGGTGGTGTCCATGTACTGCTTGGCGAACTCGATCGGCTCGGTGTGCATCAGGTTCTGGCTGTCGAAGGCCTTAGTGAGGTCGATCACCTTGCCGGTGTAACGCAGTCGGATGGGGGTGAGCGTCTCGACTTCGCCCATTTCCAGAGCGATAAGCACGTCGTCGACGGAGGCAAACATGCGGCCTTCGCCCTTCGTACCGGGGCGGGCCTTGGTCAGGTAATAGAGACCCAGCACCATGTCCTGCGTCGGCACCGCGATGGGCGCGCCGTGCGCGGGAGACAAAATGTTGTTAGAAGACAACATTAGTGTTGAAGCCTCGATCTGCGCTTCCGGCGACAACGGAATATGGACGGCCATCTGGTCGCCGTCGAAGTCGGCGTTGAAGGCGGTACAGGTCAGTGGATGCAGCTTGATCGCTTTGCCCTCCACCAGAACGGGCTCAAAGGCCTGAATGCCCAGGCGGTGCAACGTGGGGGCGCGGTTCAACAGGATGGGATGATCCTTGATGACCTCTTCGAGAATGTCCCAAACCACCGGATCCTGCTGCTCGACAAGTTCCTTCGCCTGCTTGATCGTGGTGCAATGACCGCGCTGCTCGAGGCGGTGATAGATAAACGGTTTGAACAGCTCCAGCGCCATCTTCTTGGGAAGGCCGCACTGGTTGAGCTTCAAATCGGGACCGACGACGATGACCGAACGGCCGGAATAATCGACGCGCTTGCCGAGCAGGTTCTGACGGAAACGGCCCTGCTTGCCCTTAAGCGTATCGGAGAGAGACTTGAGCGGCCGGTTGTTGGCTCCGCGCAGCACGCGGCCGCGGCGGCCGTTGTCGAACAATGCGTCGACGGCTTCCTGCAGCATGCGCTTTTCATTGCGGACGATCACGTCCGGCGCGTGCAGTTCTATGAGCTTCTTCAGACGGTTATTGCGGTTGATGACGCGGCGATAGAGGTCGTTCAGATCGGAGGTGGCGAAGCGGCCGCCATCCAGGGGAACGAGAGGACGCAGCTCCGGCGGAATCACAGGGATGACGTCCAGAATCATCCACTCCGGCTTGTTGCCCGACTTGCGGAAGCTTTCGGCCACGCGCAGGCGCTTGGCGTACTTCAGCTTCTTCTGCTGGGAAACCTCGGTCTTCATCTTCTCGCGAATTTCGAGGCTGAGGCTTTCGCAATCGACCTTCTTGAGAAGGTCCTTGATGCCTTCGGCGCCCATCATGGCGACGAATTTTCCCGCATATTCGGTATCGAGCTGGCGCTTGCGCTCGTCCGAGATCACTTCGCCGCGCTTCAGGTCCGGTACTTCGCCGTTGTCGACAACCACGAAGGCCTCGAAGTAAAGCACACGCTCCAGTTCACGCAGGGTGATGTCGAGCAGGTAACCGATGCGCGACGGCAGGCCCTTGAAGAACCAGACGTGGGAACAGGGGCTGGCGAGTTCGATGTGGCCGAGGCGCTCGCGGCGCACCCGGGAGAGAGTGACTTCAACACCGCACTTGTCACAGATCACGCCGCGGTGCTTCATGCGCTTGTACTTGCCGCACAAGCACTCCCAATCGGCGATGGGGCCGAAGATGCGGGCGCAGAACAGCCCGTCGCGCTCCGGCTTGAAGGTCCGGTAATTGATGGTTTCCGGCTTCGTGACCTCGCCATGGGACCAGCTCCGGATCTTTTCCGGGCTCGCCAGCGAGATGCGGATCGAGTCGAAATCGGCGATCAAATTTGCACGGTCGTACGGAGAAGAACGGTACATGATATCTCCCTTGTAATTAATCCGCCGCCAGAGCGGTGTCCAGCTCTTCAACTTGTTTCTTCATCAACTCGACGTCGAGACACAGCGACTGCAATTCGCGGATCAGCACGTTGAAGCTTTCCGGAACGCCCGGTTCCGCCGCCGCCTCGCCCTTCACGATGGCTTCGTAGATCTTGGCGCGGCCGTAGACGTCGTCGGACTTGGCCGTCAAGAGCTCCTGCAGGACGTACGCGGCGCCGTAGGCTTCCAGCGCCCAGACTTCCATTTCGCCGAAGCGCTGGCCGCCGAACTGGGCCTTGCCGCCCAACGGCTGCTGGGTGATCAGCGAATACGGCCCGATGGAACGCGCGTGGATCTTGTCGTCGACCAGGTGCGACAACTTCAACATGTAAATGTAGCCGACGGTGACCGGCTGCTCAAACATCTGGCCGCTGATGCCGTCGACCAGCTGCACCTTGCCGGAACTCGGCAGGTTCGCGGCCTTGAGCTGCGCCTTGATGTCCTTTTCGGTAGCGCCGTCGAATACCGGCGTGGCGAACTTCACCCCTAGGGCCTTGGCCGCCCAGCCGAGGTGCGTTTCCAGAATCTGCCCGACGTTCATACGGCTCGGGACGCCGAGCGGATTGAGGACGATTTCGACCGGCGTCCCGTCGGGAAGGTACGGCATATCTTCCTCAGGGACGATGCGCGCGATGACGCCCTTGTTTCCGTGACGGCCGGCCATTTTATCGCCCACCGACAGCTTGCGTTTCATCGCGATGTAACACTTGACTTGTTTAATGACGCCCGGAGGAAGTTCGTCGCCCTTGCGCAGCTTGGCGATCTTTTCATCCGTGATCTTTTCCAGAACAGCGATCTGGCGCGAGGTCATCTCCTCGATCTCGTCGATCTGCTCGTTGAGCCGTGGGTCCTTGTCCTTCAGCTTCATGCGTTTCAGATCTCGCGCGCGCAGCTTTTCGATCATGTCGCGCGTCAGATCCGTGCCCTTGGCGAGCAGCTTTTTGTTCGTCTTTTCGTCGTGCAGGTCGGCCAGCAGCTGCTTGCCGTCCAGCAGGTTGGCGAGGCGCTTGGCGCGCTCGTCGTTCAAGATGCGCTTCTCGTCTTCCAGGTTGCGGCGCAGGCGCTCTTCCTGATTTTCCAGGATGAGCTTGGAGCGTTCGTCCAATTCCGCGCCCTTGCGCGAGAACACTTTGCAATCGACGACCGTTCCTTCGATGCCTGGCGGGCAGTACAGCGACGCGTCCTTCACGTCGCCTGCCTTTTCGCCGAAGATCGCGCGGAGCAGTTTTTCCTCCGGCGTCAACTGGGTTTCACCCTTCGGCGTCACTTTGCCGACCAGAATGTCGCCCGGCTTGACGGTCGCGCCGATGCGAATGATGCCGCTCTCATCGAGGTTGCGAAGGAAGCCCTCGGCGATATTCGGAATATCGCGCGTGATTTCCTCGGGACCGAGCTTCGTATCGCGAGCGTCGACTTCGAACTCCTCAATGTGGATCGAGGTGTAGTAGTCCTCCTTGACCAGCTTCTCGGACACGACGATCGCATCCTCGAAGTTGTAGCCGCGCCACGGCATGAAGGCCACCAGAACGTTGCGGCCCAGAGCGAGCTCGCCCAACTCGGTACAAGGACCGTCGGCCAGCACGTCGCCCTTCTTCACCTTCTGGCCCTGCTGCACGATGGGCTTCTGGTTGATACAGGTGTTCTGATTGGAGCGCTTGAACTTCGTCATCGCGTAGATGTCCGCGCCCACTTCGCGCGAAAGCTGCCCTTCATGGACATTGCCTTCGACGCGAACGATGATCCGCTCGCTATCCACCGAATCCACGATACCGCTGCGCTTGCAGATCACCACGGCGCCTGAGTCGCGCGCAGTGACGCGCTCCATGCCGGTACCGACATAGGGCGAATCGGCGCGCAGCAGAGGCACGGCCTGGCGCTGCATGTTCGATCCCATCAACGCGCGGTTGGCGTCGTCGTTTTCCAGGAACGGAATCAGGCTGGCGGCCACCGACACGAGCTGCTTCGGACTGACGTCCATGTACTCGATCTCGCCGACGTGCTTCAGCACGAAGTTGCCGGCCTGGCGGGCGTTCACCAGCTCGGCCGAGATATAGCCCTTCTCGTCCATGGGGACATTGGCCTGGGCGATGATGTACTTATCTTCTTCCCACGCCGACAGATAATCGCAGTGGGCCTCGTATTCCAGACCGCCCTTCTTGCCAGCGGGAGATTTCAGAACCTTTTCGAGTTCCGGAGCCAGCATCACCTGGCCGACCTTGAGATCGGTGTCGCCCGGATTCTGGATCTTCACTTCGTCCACCACGCGGCCTTCCTTCACGCGGCGGTACGGGCTTTCGATAAAGCCGTATTCGTTGATCCGCGCAAAGCATGACAGAGAGCTGATCAGACCAATGTTCGGGCCTTCCGGCGTTTCAATTGGGCAGATGCGTCCGTAGTGCGTCGGGTGCACGTCGCGGACTTCGAATCCGGCGCGCTCGCGGGACAGACCACCCGGCCCGAGGGCCGACAGACGCCGCTTGTGGGTGATTTCCGACAGCGGGTTCGTCTGATCCATGAACTGCGACAGCTGCGAGGAGCCGAAGAACTCGCGTATGGCGGCCATCACGGGCTTGGCGTTCACCAGGTCGTGCGGCATGGCCGTCGACATTTCCTGGTAGACCGACATTTTTTCCTTGATGGCGCGCTCCATGCGCACCAGGCCGATGCGGAACTGGTTTTCGAGCAGTTCGCCCACCGCGCGCACACGGCGGTTGCCAAGGTGATCGATATCGTCCACGGCGCCGATGCCCTTGCGCAGCTTCAGCAGGTACTTAATCGTTCCGATGAAGTCGTCGTGATCGAGAACGCGGCGATCCATCGGGTTCCGGCCCGCGTTGGCCGGATCCTGCGTCCAGGATTCTGGAGCGTAATCGGCCTTCTCATGCAACTTGATATTGAACTTCATGCGGCCAACGCGCGAGAAGTCGTACTTTCGCGCGTCGAAAAACATGCCCTGGAACAACTGCGTGGCGGTGTCAACGGTCGGCGGATCGCCGGGGCGCAACTTGCGGTAGATTTCGAGCAGCGCGTCGTTCTGCGCCTTGACGCCGTCCTTCTTGAGCGTCATCGAAATGACGTTGCCCACGTCGTCGAGCTCGGGGAAGAAGATATCGAACGTCGTGATGCCGGCTTCGATGAGCTTGGCCACCACCGGAGGCGTCAACTCGTGATTGGCCTCGATCAGCACTTCGCCGGTTTCCATGTCCACCACGTCGGCGGCGACGTAGGCGCCTTCGAGATCGTTCGCCGCGACCTCCACCTGCTCGATCTTGGCCTTCTGCATTTCCTTGAAGACGCTGTTGGTGATCTTGCGGCCCTGCGGCACTACGGTGTCGCCGGACTTCGAGTGAATCGCGAAGGATAGCTTATGGCCGACGATGGCGTCCTTAACTTTGCCTTCCTTGTCGACCAGCTTCCAGAACAGCCTCTTGTCCTTGATGACGACATCGGCGGTCTTGTAGAATGCGCGAAGAATCTCCGCGTCGGACTTCAAGCCGAGGGCGCGCAGGAAGACCGTGCCGTAGAACTTCCGCTTGCGGTCGATGCGGACATGCAGCAGGTTCTTGGCGTCGTATTCAAACTCCACCCAGCTGCCGCGATAAGGAATAATCTTGCCAAGGAAGTAGCTCTGCGCCTGCTGCCGTTCGAAGAACACGCCGGGCGAGCGGTGCAACTGCGAAACGATCACGCGCTCAGTGCCGTTGATGATGAACGTGCCGTTCTCCGTCATCAAGGGGATTTCGCCGAAGAAGACTTCCTGCTCCTTGATGTCGCGAATCGTCTTGTTCCCGGTCTCCGGGTCCTTGTCGAATACGGTGAGGCGGATGGTGACTTTCAGCGGAGCCGCATAGGTCATGCCGCGCTCCTCGCATTCGGTCACGTCGTACTTCAGCTGCAATCCAACAGGGTCGCCGCAGCGATTGCAGAAGGTGACGATGTTCTTGTTGAACGTGCCGCAGCGATGACAGAGCACGTCGCCCAGATGGAACGGATCGGTCTTGATGGTCGCGCCACAGGCGGGATTGCGGCAGGTGGAACGGAGGTGGTGCAGACCCTTCAGGTTGCCGCACTTGCACTCCCAGTTTCCAATCGCGTAGTCGACGAACTCCAGCTGGCTGAGGCCGCGGAAGTCCGAGATCGGGAAAACGCTTTTAAAAACGCTCTCCAGACCGGTGTCGTCGCGCTCGCTCGGCAACAGATCCATCTGCAGGAACCGCTCGTAGGACTTCTTCTGGACCTCGATCAGGTTCGGGATCGGGATCGTCGTTTTGATCTTCGAGAAATCGACTCGTTCGCGGTAAGAAACATGTTCCGGGGTTTGCATGATCCAAAGTCCTCAGTTCCGATCGGACGCCGGTGCGCGGTCAGGGCGCATCCGGTAAATCAAAACAAAAAGGCCCGACAGTGTGAGCACACTTCGGGCGAGGTATCAGCGCGCAGGGCAAAGCCTAGCGGTAGTTCAGACGAACTGCCGAGCAGATCGCGGGATTCCAAATTCACTTGTGCCAGGTACGGAGCCTTCTCCAGTTAATTGAATCATAACAAACGCCATTTCGATAAGTCAAACGGCGTTGTACCTCCCCAAGGTCCAACGCCGCCCTGGCGGGCATTCCCGACAAGGCGGCACCGGAGGCTTAAAATCTGGCCTTGCGCTGCGCGCAAAACCTCTATTTCACTTCGACGGTGGCGCCAGCGTCGACGAACTTCTTCTTGATCGTCTCCGCTTCTTCCTTCGTCACGCCTTCTTTTACGGTCTTGGGCGCGCCGTCCACCAGATCCTTGGCTTCCTTCAAGCCGAGGCTGGTGACTTCGCGAACAGCCTTAATGACGTTGATCTTATTGGCGCCTGCCGCGGTGAGAACCACCGTGAATTCGGTCTTCTCCTCGGCCGGGGCCGCAGCAGCCGCAGCGCCGCCTCCCGCCGCCGGCATCGCGACGGCCGCAGCCGCAGCCGAAACGCCGAGCTTCTCCTCGAGCACCTTAACGAGCTGTGATGCTTCGAGCAGCGTCAGCCCTTGAATCTGTTCCGCAATCGCGTTGATGTCAGCCATTTCCCTTGTCCTTTAATGCAAATTAGCTCTTAAACTTGTTTTCCTTCACACCCTGGTCGACCACTACGGCCAGGTTCCGCCCCACTCCGTTCATCGCAGTCACCAGCCGCTGGGCCGGGGCCTGAATCAGATACAGGAGCTTCGCGTAAATCTCTTCCTTCGGAGGCATGGTGGCCAACGCCTGAATCCCATTCAGATCCACCACCCTGCCTTCGACCATGCCCGCTTTGAACGTGAAGTTCGGGTTGCTCTTGGCATAGGCGGTCAGCGCTTTCGCCAGAGCCACCGGATCGCCCGAAGTGTAGGCGATGGAGCACATCCCCTTCAAGTCCTTCAGAAGATCGCCCGCGGCCATGCCTTCGGCCGCCTTCTCGCCGATGCGGTTCTTGATGACCTTGTAATCGCCGCCGGCGCCGCGAATGCTCTTGCGCAGCTCGAAATCCTGATCCACCGTCATCTTCTCGTAGCCGGTGAGGAATACGTTCGAGGCCTTCTCCAGCTGCTCGCGCAGCGCTTCCATGTCTTTTTGCTTTTCCGGTTTCTTTTTCATGAGGAGCCCTCGCTACACTGTCTTCGCGTTGAACGGCGTCACGTCCAGGTGCACGCCCGGACCCATCGTCGAGCAGACCGTCACGCTCTGCACGTATTTACCCTTGGCCGCCGACGGCTTCGCCTTGATGACGGCATTCAGCAGCGTGGTGGCGTTCTCCACCAGCTTCTGGGCGTCGAAACTCACTTTGCCCACGGGCACGTGAATGACGCCGGTTTTGTCGACGCGAAACTCCACCTTACCGGCCTTCACTTCCCTCACCGCGTTGGCGACGTCGGTGGTTACAGTGCCTGTCTTCGGGTTCGGCATCAGGCCGCGCGGCCCGAGCACTTTACCGAGCTTACCGACGCCGCGCATCATGTCCGGCGTGGCGATAACCGCGTCGTAATCGGTCCAGTTCTCGGTTTGGATCTTGTTGACCATGTCGTCGCCGCCGACGAAATCCGCGCCCGCTTCCTGCGCCTCGCGCAGTTTGTCGCCGGAGGCAATCACAAGAACTTTCTTGGATTTGCCCAGTCCGTTCGGCAGCACCACGGTGCCGCGCACCATCTGGTCGGCATGCTTCGGATCGACGCCAAGCCTCATATGCAGCTCGACCGTTTCGTCGAACTTGGCGAATTTGATCTTCTTGACGAGGGGAACTGCGTCCTGCAGGGCGTAGGGCTTATTCTCGACCTGATTTAACGCGGTAGTATACTTCTTACCTGATTTGCGGCTCATGTTGTGTTTGGTCCAAACGGCCCGGGCCTATACGCACCCGGCGCCTCCCAAGGGGAATGCCAATGTTTAAGGTAACAAACTTGCAAGGAGGATGCAAGTACCGGTCCGCTACTCTACCCGGAGGGTGACCACCGGGTCGATTCGAGTCGCCCGGCGGGCCGGAATATAGCAGGCAAGCGCAGCAGCCGCCGTCAAAATCAGAGCGGCTCCGAGAAACGCCAAAGGATTCAGCGGGTCCGGTCCGACCAGCACGCTCCTTAGCACGGAGGCGCTGGTGGCCGCACCGATCAACCCGGCAATGATTCCGACTCCGGTGGGAAGCATTCCCTGCCCGATCACCAGACGGAGAATTCCGCCCCGGCTTGCGCCAAGAGCCATCCGGAGCCCGAGTTCGCTGCGCCGCTGCGTCACCGCGTACGAGTTCACGCCGTAAATGCCGAGCACGGCGAGCAGAAGGGCGACCAGAGCGAAGGCCGCCATCAGTTCTGTTTGAAATTTCGGTTGGGCGAGCTGGCTGGCGAGCGTCTGGTCCATGGTGCCGACCTGTTCAACGGGCTGCTCCCGGTCGATGTTCATGAACTCACGTCGCACGGCGGAGGCCAGCGATGCCGGCGGGCCGGCGACGCGCGCCGCGAACCAGACTCCGCGCGAAAACGGATTCTGCGGATGCGGTACGTAAATCATCGGCCGGGGGTCCGCGGCGAGATCGGACATTTTGACGTTAGCCACGATCCCGACAATTTCCGGTTTGACCATCTCTTCGCTGCTCTTGAACCGGACCGGCCGGCTGACGTCGATTCGCTTGCCGATCGGGTCCTCGTTCGGGAAAAACCGCGCCGCAAACTCCTCGCTCACTACCGCCACCAACGGCGCATTTTCGTTATCGGCCTCGGAGAACAGCCGGCCGCGAACCAGACGAATGCGCAGCGTAGAGAAGTACTGGGGACCCACGGCTGCGTAGGCCGCGCTCGGCCGCTCGGCTTCGCTGCGTGAGGAACCCTCGCGGTCGAACCGCACTTCCATGTTGTTCAGCAGCGGCAGGCTGGTGCTCGCCGCGACGCTTTGCACACCTGGCAGCGCAGCGATCCGCTCCGCACCTAGACGGTAGAACTGAAGCGCCTGCCCCGCATTGTATTTTGATGCGGGGAGGAACAACCGCACCGTCAGAACGTTTGAGGGATCGAATCCTGGATCGATCTTCGCGAGATTACGCAGGCTGGAACTCATCAGCCAGGCTCCAGCCAGCAGGATGAGCGCGGCTGCTACCTCGACCGCGACGATCACTTCGCGTACGCGCCGGCTGGCTCGCCCAGCGGTGGTTCCCCGGCCGGATTGCTTCAGCGCCGACTGAGCTTGAGACCGCGCGATCCCCGCCACGGGCGCGAATCCTATGAAGAGGCACGTCAGCACGGAGAGCGCCAGGCTGAACCAGACCACGGGCATGCTGAGTTCAAGACCACCGCCAGGGATCGCGTTGGCTGGAACAAACCTTGGCGCCATGCGAATCAGAGCCCACGCCATCGCCAAGCCCAGCGCTCCGCCGGTGAGCGCGACAAGGGCGCTTTCCGTCAACAACTGTTGCACCAGCCGCCCTACGCTCGCGCCAAGCGAAGTACGGATGGCGATTTCCCTTTGCCGGGCCGCTGAGCGGGCCAGCAGCAAGCTGGCGACGTTCGAGCAAGCAAGCAGCAGCACCAGGCCGACGCTTCCGGACAACAGCAGAAGACGGAGGCGAAAGGTCTGGTTCAGGAGACGCTCCTTCAGATCCTCCACGTGCAGCGTCCAGCCCAGATCGCTCTTTGGAAACGTCTCGGCCAGCGAACGGGCGATGGAGTTCGTCTCAGCGGCGGCCTGGGCGCGACCGGATTTCAAACGGGCAATGACCACCAGATCGTGATAGTCCCGCTCATGGGTGTTCATCGAAACCGGGATCCAGAGTTCGTGGGGACGCCACCAAAACTGAAAATCCGCGGGGGCCACGCCCACGATCGTGTAGGGGACGGAATCCACCCTCAGGATGCGCCCCAGCACGTTGGGATCGCCGCCAAGATCCTGCGTCCACATGCGATGACTGATCACGACGGAATGGGTAGCGTTCGCCGGGTTATCCAAGCCGTCCTCATCGGGAAGGAACGTCCGTCCGAGAACCGGCTTCACGCCAAGGGTTTCGAAAAAGTTGGCCGTTACGCGAGCTCCGCCGAGCTGGCGCGGCCGTTCGCCGCCGATGACCACAAAGGTGGTCGGCATCCACGCCGTGAGATTACCCAAGGATTTCGACTGGGCGCGAATGTCCATAAAGTCGGCCGGAGAGACATCGCTCAGCGCTCCCTGGGGATCATGGCTCCATAGAAAGACAAGTTTCTCAGGATCCTCGTAACGGACCGGATGCAGCAGAAGCCCGTCCAACACGCTGAACATCGCCGAATTCGCGCCGATTCCCAGCGCGAGAAGCAGAAGAATGCAGAGCGTGATGGCAGGGGTTCGAAGAAGTATGCGGGCGCCGAATCGCGCGTCCTGTAGAATGAACGCCATCCAAATAATTCCTTTAAGAAACGCCGGTCACGGCGAAGGGGCTGCGGCCAGGCTCGCCCGCCTGGGCCAAAACGCATGGCACCAAATCAACCACGCCCCGATCTGCGTGAGATTCAGGAACAGATTGACTGTCGCCGTGAAGTCGCCCGTCATCATGCTGAAGTGCCTTAACCCGTATGAAACCGCCGTTCCTGTAACCAGGATCCCTAATCCGATGCTGACCTCGAGAATCTGAGGGTCCCTCTTCTTCGACCGGATAAGCGCTCCCCACAGAATGACGTTCAAAATGGCCGCGCCAAAATTCAGGAGTTGGCTGGTGCTGTTAAACCATGCCGCTCGCGGCAACTTAAGCCTGAGGATCCAGTCTCCGAAAGGTAGGACTGGGTGGGGGTCGTTCAAGAGAGCGGAGGACTCCTTATACGCCGGGTCGAAAAGGACAAACGGGAGTACAACCATCGCCACCACCAACCCGCTGAGGACCCGCCCAAGCGTGCGATTCGGGGCTCCCGAGGCCTTATAGATGAGAACAGTAGTCAGAACGAACCGCAGCAGATCCACGATGACATCGTTAGTCCAATAGAGCCTGGCGTACAGGGCATTCGCAGCGGTTTGGTTGACAACTCCTATCTGCTGGGACGTACCGTGAAGAGTAAGATCGGTAAACGTCAAGCCTATTGTGGCGAACAACTCCCAGCAGACGTAGACAAGAACGACCCGAAATCTGTGATCGGAGTTTAGGAGGATTAAAACGGCAAGAACGAGCAGCAGAATAGCGCTGCTCGTCCCGAGCACGGGTGCAAGGACGTCATAGAGTGCGGTCACGTTATGGCACCCACCGTGCCGCGCTCAGATTATCTTCTTCGTTGCCTTCGACTTCCGGCCAAACTTGCCTACGCTGTTTCGCCACCAGCAACAGGTCCGGAAAACGCGGTTTCACCACCCGCGACCGGCCCGGAAAAGGCGGTTTCACCGCCAGCAACCGGTCCCGAGAACGCCGTCTCGCCACCAGCAACAGGTCCGGAAAACGCGGTTTCACCACCCGCGACCGGCCCAGAAAACGCCGTCTCACCGCCAGCCACCGGTCCAGAGAACGCAGTCTCACCGCCAGCCACCGGCCCGGAGAAGGCGGTTTCGCCACCAGCGACGGGTCCTGAGCAAACGCGATGAGAGGTTCCATAAACGGCGACCCCGGCAAGGAGCGCAAGAACACTTAGGCTAGCAATTGTAACACGGAGAACTGAGAAACCCAGAGATTTCGTCATTTCACTTTCCTCTTCCCGAACGTTGCGTGCTCCTGGCAGTACTTCCCTGCCGCAAGCACTAAGATCAACTTATGTTAGCTGAAGGACCTAAGTACTAGCTATAGGATTTTTCCGTAATGGATAAGGCTTAGAAAGCGCTCGCTTTAGCCTTAGCGGCGGAAGAGCCTGGAAATTTGGAGGAGAGAAATGTAAATATTTACAAAGCCCAATCCCGTCACCAGGCCCTTGAAGGAAGGCTCGTCCCAGAGGTTTGCAATCGCGGGGCTGATGGCTTGAAGATAATTGAGCGTCCAGGAATCCTGCCACGGAAATACGACAAGGAACAGGCCGATTTCAAACGCGAACAGCGCGAAGCAAATCGTCAACAGCCGCCCCTGCCAGCGGTTACGAGGTGGGGGAGGAACCGCAGCCGAGTCCGGCGGGTGCGGAGCGATACTGTCTGGCTCTAAAGGCATGCGAAGAGGGTGCTTTGTTCAGGATAGCCCGACCAGACTTCGTCCCGCGACCGGCAGGCGTTCCGGACGGGCTCGAAGCTGAACCGGTGGAGGCTGGTGGGTCCGCAGGCTTCGAGCGCCGCCAAGTGGTCCGGCGTCCCGTAGCCCTTGTTGCGGGCAAACCCGTATTCCGGGAAAACCTCGTCCCATCGCTCCAGGGCGGCATCGCGCGCCACCTTGGCAAGAATGGACGCCGCGGCGATGGAAAAACTTAGGGCGTCGCCATGGATCAGGGCCCTTTGAGGGAGTGGGACGTTCACGGTAACGGCATCGACCAGCAGGTAGTCGCACGAGGATTGCAGACGCTCGACGGCCCGCTTCATGGCCAGGCGGGAGGCCTGTAGGATATTTACGCGGTCGATCTCGAAGGCGTCCGCGCCGGCCACGGCCCAAGCCTTGGCTCGCTCCTGGATACGCTTCGCCAGAACGCGGCGACGGTCCGGCAACAGCAGCTTACTATCGTCCAGGCCGCGGACGGGATGTGACGGGTCCAGCACGACCGCAGCCGCGAAAACGGGGCCGAACAGCGCACCTCTCCCTGCCTCATCCACACCGGCTATGGCCAGATATCCGGCGCACCGGGCAGCGCGCTCGTGGCGGCTGGTGGGCATTCGGGCTCGACGGACCGCGGCGAGTCCTTACTCGCGCTCGCGCAGGCGCGCGGCTTTGCCCTTCAACCCGCGCAAATAATACAACTTGGCGCGGCGGACGCGACCTGTGCGGACGATGTCGATGTGATCGACGACCGGCGCGTTCAAGGGAAAGATACGCTCGACGCCCTGGCCGAAGCTGACCTTGCGCACGGTGATAGTTTCGCCCATCCCGGTGTTATGCTGCGCGATGACCACGCCTTCGAACACCTGCAACCGTTCCTTGTCGCCTTCCTTGATTTTCACGTGAACCTTAATCGTGTCGCCGGGACGGTAGCCGGGGTGCGCCGACTGGCGCTTGTTCTTATTCAGAATCTTCGTCATCACTGCGTTTTGCATAATCGTTCGCTCCAACCAATCTCAATAAATCCGGCCTCATGCGGGCCGTCTTTTCCGCGGCCGCGCGCCGACGCCATTTCCGGATCTCCTCATGATTCCCGCCGAGGAGGACTTCCGGAACGCCCCAGCCTCGAAACTCCGCCGGACGCGTGTACTGCGGGCAATCCAGCAAACCAGGTTCGCCGAACGACTCCGCAACCGCGGAATTTTCGTTGCCCAACACGCCCGGGATCAGCCGTGCCGTAGCATCGATCACTACCGCCGCCGGCAATTCTCCGCCGCTCAACACAAAATCGCCGATCGAGATCTCCTCATCGGCAAGATGTTCGACGACCCGCTCATCCACACCCTCGTACCGGCCGCAGATGAGAAACAACTCTTTCAGTTTACTGTACTTTCGCGCCCGGGCCTGATCGAACCTTGCTCCCTGCGCCGACAGTAAAACGACTTTCTGGCCCTCACCGCGTTTCGGCCAGACCGATTCCACCGCCTCAAAAATCGGCCCCGGCTTCAGCAACATGCCCTCGCCGCCGCCAAAAGGCCGGTCGTCCACGGTCCGGTGCCGGTCGCGCGTCCAATCGCGCAAGTCGTGCACGCGGATATCGATCAGCCCCGCCGTCCTGGCCTTGCCCACCACGCCCTGTTCGAACGCGGCCCGGAAAAAATCCGGGAAAATCGTCAGGACATGGAAAATCACGGGTCCGGCAATCCTCTTCCACCAACGGGCCGCTTAGTCCAGCAGGCCCTCGGGCAACTCCGCCTGGATCCTCTTCGCCGCGACATCGATCTCTTTGCAGATCGCGCGCGCGAACGGCACCAGAACTTCGCGGCCGTCTTCCAATTTCACGTCCAGCAGCGGTCCACCGCCAAAATCCTCGACTCCGCGAACCACGCCAGCCTTCACCGCGCCGTTCCAAAGGGCGCAGCCCAACAGGTCAGCGTGAGAATACTCGCCATCGCCGGGCAGGTCGCGTTCGGAATCCGCCACCAGAATGTCGGCTCCGGCCCATGGTTCCGCGTCCGAAATCGAATCAATCCCGAAAAACTTGAACACCGGCCGCCCGTCATGAAACCAGACTCGCTCCACTGTTGCCTGGCGCGTTTTTCCATCCGGCAACTCGAGCACCACTTCTTTCAACTTCTCCGCCCTGCCCGGCCGTGAGGAGTAAATCTCCCCAATCAACTCTCCCCGATTACCTCGCGCCCGAAAGAGGCGGCCGACCGCAGTCACGCTATTCCAGAATTTCCAGCGTGAACCGGCGGTTCAGCTTCATGCCCGCAGCGCCCAACAGCGTTCGGATGGAACGTGCTGTCCGGCCCTGCTTTCCGATCACTTTTCCCAAATCGGACGGGGCGACGCGCAATTCCAGAACGGTTACCTGTTCGCCTTCGATCTCACGAACGGCGACCTCTTCCGGAATATCAACAAGCGCCTTCGCAATTTCCGTCACCAAATTTTTCACCCAGTTCACCCTCCTAGCTTGAACCGATTCTAGCAGGTAATGGGCTCGTTATAAATTAGACGGCAGCCGGCGCGGGATTATTTTTTAACAATCTTGCGACAGTATCGGACGGCCGGGCGCCGTTCTTCATCCAGTGCTCGATGCGGTCGTGCTTCAGCTTCACCGCAGCCGGCTTTTCCACCGGATGATAGGAGCCCACCACTTCCACCGCCCGGCTATCCCGCGCGCGTTCCTTATCAATCACCACCACGCGATAGCTCGGCTTCTTCTTGCCGCCGAATCGCGCCAAACGAATCATCAACATCAACAAACTCCTGTTCTCTAGAAGGATTCTCAAAAAAGGGGACAGACTACTCTGTCCCTTCCACCAAACTCTGCTTCCATCATCCAACAGCGGTGGACAGAGCGGTCTGTCCCCCTTTTTGAGCATCCTCGTTCTATTGTGGACCAAATCCCATGCCGGGTGGTAATTTCAATTTTCCGAGCCGCTTGCCCAGAAAACCCCCTCCACCCGAAAATTGCTTCATCATCTTCCGCGCTTCCCCATACTGCTTGAGGAGCGTATTGACTTCCTGCACCGAGGTGCCACTTCCTTTGGCAATCCTGCGCCGCCGCGCGCCGTTGATAATCATGTGATTGGCGCGCTCCTTCGAAGTCATTGAATCCACGATGGCGACGAGCCGGGTGATTTCCTTGTCGTCCACCTTCATGTTCTTCAAATCCTTCATCGGGCCGATCTTGGGCATCATGCCGAGCAGCGATTCGAGCGGCCCCAGCTTGCGGATTGCCTTCATCTGGTCCCGAAAATCGGCGAGGGTAAATTCGTCGTCGAGCAGCTTCCGCTGCATCTCCTCGGCCTGCTTCTGATCGATCGAGTCACTGACCTTTTCGATCAGGCTGAGCACGTCGCCCATGCCGAGAATGCGTTCGGCCACGCGATCCGGATGAAACGGCTCCAGCGCGTCGGATTTTTCGCCGACGCCGACGAACTTGAGCGGCTGGCCGGTGACGGAACGGATCGACAGCGCCGCGCCGCCGCGCGCATCGCCGTCCATTTTCGTCAGGATCACACCTGTGATGCCGAGGCGCTTATGAAATTCGTCCGCGGACTTCACGGCATCCTGGCCCGTCATGGCGTCGGCGACAAATAGAATTTCGCTCGGCTGAAGCTGTTCTTTCAGCTCGGTCAGCTCCGCCATCAACTCGTCATCGATGTGCAGGCGGCCGGCGGTATCGACCAGCAGCACGTCGCGTCCGGTCTGTACGGCTTCTTTGCGCGCGGAGCGGGCCAATTGCGCGGGCTTCGTCTCGTCCGGCGTGCCCTCGTAGATCGGAAGCTTGAGATCGCGCGCCAGGACGCTCAACTGCTTGCGCGCCGCCGGCCGGTAAACGTCGACGGAAACCAGGATGGGCGAATGCCCGTTCTTGCTGAGGTATCGAGCCAGTTTCGAAGTGGACGTGGTTTTACCGGAACCCTGCAAGCCGACGATCATGATGACGCTGGGCGGCTCATTCGCCATCCGCAGGCGGGACTGGTGCGTGCCGAGCATCTTCACCATCTCGTCTCGCACGATCTTCACGACCTGCTGGGTGGGCGATAGCGCGGTGAGCACATCCTGGCCCATGGCCTTCTCGCGGACGGCTTCGATAAACTGCTTGGTGACACGGAAATGCACGTCGGCTTCGAGCAGCGCTACGCGGATCTCGCGCAGAGCGGCTTCCATATTTTCCGCCGTGAGTTTCCCTTCTCCGCGCAGGTTTTTAAACACACGCTGGAGTTTGTCGCTTAAATTCTCAAACATGATTTGCCCTGGTGAGGGCGGGAGCCATTCGGAAGGCTAAGCTATAGTGTAACAGAGGTGGTGCTCGAATTACATCGCCGGTAGAGTGCCTTCATAGGAGTCGGCTTTTGGAGATGAGCGAGACGAATTTTTCCCTCGAGGTTCAGAACCGCGATTTCACGCGGGCCTTAAAGCATCTCTGCCGATATGAAAAGGCGGCGCCCGAAGTCCGTCTTCATTATGAAGACGATTCGCTCTTCATTTCGTTGGGACGAACCTCCATGGACATTCCGGCGTCGGGATCGTGGCCGGGGACGGTATTCGTCACTGCAACCTGGGCTAAGGCGTTCGCGACTACCCCCTTTTCCGTGCCGATAATCTGGCTGAGAGTCATTGACGGGAAGCTCCACACCCGCGACCATATCGTATCTTGCGTGGTTAGGTTCGAAAGGGCCGAGACGGACGTCGTCCCTGACTCCAGAAATAAAAAAGCAAAACGGAATCAGCCTGACTCGCGGAAATCGGCTAACCGTTGACCACCCAATGATCAGCGCGATAAAAATCAGAAATTACAAGGGCATTAGAAGGTCACCGTGGATAGAGCTTGGGCGGTTCCACGTGCTCGTTGGACCCAACGCAAGCGGGAAAAGCACTTTCTTGGATGCGATTGAATTTGTGAAATCGTGCCTGATTCGTGGCCCGATCGAGGCCGTTGAAGAAAGAGCAGATTTTCGAGATCTCACATTCTTGCGCCAGGGTGGGCCGATCGAGTTTGAGATTCGGCTGCAACTCCCGGACCTTGTCATCGGCTCGAGTGCTTTAAATTATCGACTGGTATTGACTGCCGATCCCAAGCTAGGAATACGCGTCCGTGATGAGGTGTTGACCAAAGAATCAGGCAATGGTGTAAGGGCGGGACAAGGACACCGTATACTCGGCAAGACCCAAACCGGCAATGATTTCTATCGGCGCGAGCAGGGCACCTATACGGATTCCTTTCAATTTGGGCCCGGGAAATTAGCTCTGTCGCTAATTCCGCCCGATCGGCAAAGGTACCCAACCGGGAACGCGGTTCGTGAGTTTCTAACCCAGGGGGTCCGTTACCTCCAGCTCAATAGCGTCGCGATGCGTAGGCCGACGCCAGCTACGAGACCCGTCGAGCTTGAGCTAGATGGCACTAATTTAGCCCGGGCCGTCGGCAGTCTTGTAAGAGATGCAAAGGCCGACGCCAAGAGCGAAGGAGGCTTAGCGCTGAGCCGTTGGACCGATCACTTGCGTTACGCCCTGAAAGACCTAGAGTCGATCGGCTGGGCCGCGCGGAAGCCCGACAACGCCGAGTACTTAATCCTAAGATTCGCCGACGGCCTTGACTGCCCCAGTTGGCTCCTGAGCGACGGAACGCTGCGGATGTTGGCTCTGACATTGCCGGCATTCTTACCAGGCTATTCGTCTCTTTACATGGTCGAAGAACCCGAAAATGGAGTGCACCCGCACGCCATCGAAATAATTTTGAAAGCGCTCGCCGCCATACCGAAAGCTCAAGTATTTATTGCGACCCATTCTCCGTTGGTCATCCAGGAAGTCGGTCCCGGCCCGCTTCTCTGCTTCACGCGAGACCCGGAGGCGGGGGTGCGCATTATCCATGGCCCCAAACACCCAGCGCTTAAGGATTGGGACAGCAGTCCCGATCTGTCGTCGATCTTTTCCTCCCGGGTACTTGGATGAAAGATCTGTTCGTGTTTACAGCTGACGCCGATGCGGAGGGCTTAATCCGGAGCGTGCTACAACGTCCTGTCCATCTGGGTATCCGCCCTATTACATTCGACGTCGAGCGGTATACTGGCCGAGATTCGGGAATGGTCACAAACGGACCCGAGATCGCAAGAATGAAGGTCCAGAAGACCGACTACTCTCGTTTGATCCTTATCTGGGACCACCACGGCAGCGGTTGGCACGCTCACCGACCCGAAGTGGCAGTTGAGAGAATTCAGCTACGCCTTAATGGGGTGACCTGGGAGAAGCGTTCCGCTGCGGTTGTCCTGGTGCCGGAGCTCGAGGAGTGGCTCTGGTGTTGTCGAACGTCCTTGGCCCGACACTTTAGCCTTACTGCCATTGAGTTCGAACGAGCCATCGCCGAAGTTGCTGGCCGCCGTGGCGTTTCTGTGGACAAGTTTTCTAGCAAGATGCCAAAAGAATTTTTTGGTGAACTCTTTTATGGGCAGCGACGCGCCCAGCCACTGCCCGAAGACTTCGCGAGGCTTGGCGCCATGGCGAATCTGGATTCTTGGTCGGCCAGTTCGACCTTTCACAGGTTTCGGTCGATTCTGCAAGGATGGTTCCCAACTTAGAAGGCCCGAGCAATTCAGTCAGCCACTACGGCCGGGCCATGTACTTTTCGTACAGCTTGGTCTGCCGATTCGACAGATCCACTTCCTTGCCCTTGATGTACATCACTTTGATCTGCGTCGGCGTCTCCAGCGGATCTCCCGTAACCAGCATCAGGTCGGCCCACTTGCCCTTTTCGATGGAGCCCATCTTGTCGCCCGCGCCCCAGATCTCTGCGGCGTTGATCGTAATCGCCTTCAGGGCCTCGTCGTACGGCAGTCCATAGGCCACCGCGCGCGCGGCGTTGTACGGCAGGTTGCGCGAGAATTCGTTGTTGAACGTGGCGAACGCAAATTTCACGCCGGCCTTTTGAAACTCGGCCGGGAGCGATTCGGCGTAATCGTACCGCGCATCGGCGTTTTCCGGCAGAGCCTCGGTGCGGCCCAAGATTACCGGAACATTCTTCGCCTTCAACTCCGCGCCCTCGTTGCCGATTTCCTGGGGCGAAAGGATCACGATCTTAATGTGCTCTTTCTCGGCGAATGCGATCGCGTCGTGAATCGCACGGGCGCGAGCCGCAGGAACCGCCACAGGAACCTTGCCCTCCAGCACCGGCAGCATCGCTTCAAACTTCAGATCACGCTTGAACCCAGGCAGATTGGCCGTGCGCTCTTTTTGATATTGCCGCGCCTGTTCGAAGAATTCGGTTACCTTGGCCACCTGCTGATCGTACTGGCGCTTGGCTTCCGTGTACGTGCTCGGCGCGCCGCCGCCGAACATCGCCATGATTTCATCGGCGAAATCGACGTTGGCCATCCCTCCCCGTCCGCCGCGCGAGGCGATCGCCGGGAACAGCAGATGCACTGCGGCCGAGCGGTTGATCTCCATGTCTTCCCACGTCCAGCCGTCCATGTGGATCAGCGCCGCCTGGCCGGAAATATACTGCGCGCCCGCGCCGCCACGTCCGCCACGGCCTCCCGACGCCGGAAACGTCATCACGCTGGTAATGCCGTTGGCCCGGACCACAGGGAAATGGGCGCTCTCCGGATTCACCGCACTGAGCGCCTTCAACTGCGGCATGAACTCACCCAGCTCGCCGGTGTCGACCGTGACCCGCTCGGCCGAAACTTCGGAAAGACCCAGCTCCGTCCCGGAATCGATCAGGCCGGGATACAGGCGCAGACCCTTGCCCTCGACGATCTTCATCCCCTTCGGAGCCACGATCTTCGGCCCGATATCGGCGATTTTTCCGTCCTGCACCAGTACCGAAACGCCCTTCATTTCCGGGCCGGTCACCGGATACACGTCCACGCCGCGAATCAGGAACGAATCGTTCGCGGCCGCGCAAGCGAAAACCGCGCTCGCGATCAGTAGTCCAATCTTTCTCATTGAGGTCCCCTTCCACCGCGCGCCGGCGCCGCCGCCTTTTCCTTGTCGGCCAGCTTCTTCTTCTCCAGTTCCTTATTCGGACGCGCGCTCACATCGGAGTCGCGATCGAAATACTTGCTTCCGTCGATCCACACTTTTTGAACCTTGGAAAAATTCGACAGCGGGTCTTTATCGTAGATCACGATGTCGGCGTCCTTGCCGACCTCAATCGACCCGACGCGATTATCTACGCCCAACTGCTTGGCTGGATTGATGGTCACCAGCGCGAGTGCTTCTTCCCGCGTCAGCCCGCCGTACTTCATCGCCTTGGCGGCTTCGGTGTTCAGGCGGCGCATCAGTTCGGCGTCGTCCGAGTTGAGGCTCGAAACCACGCCCTTCTTCGTCATGACGGTGGCGTTGTAGGGAATCGCGTCGTAGGCTTCCACTTTATACGACCACCAGTCGCTGAATGTCGATCCGCCCGCGCCGTGGGCCGCGATTTCCTTGGCCACTTTATAGCCTTCGAGCACGTGCTGGAATGTCTTGATCTTGAATCCGTAGTCGTCGGCGACGCGGATCAGCATCAGGATTTCGTCGGCGCGATAGCAGTGCGCGTGCACGAACCGCTTGCCTTCCAGAACCTCTTTGAGCGCCTCCAGCTTCAAATCCTTGCGCGGAGGAATCGGATGCTCGCCCTTGGCGACCTTCGCGTCGTAGGCGTCCCATTCGGCCTTGTATGCCTTCGCTTCGTTGAACGCCTCGCGGATTACATCCTCGACGCCCATGCGCGTCGCTGGATAGCGGGCATTGGTCGCGGGTGCGCCGCGTCCGCCCGCGGGCGATCCGGCACGCTTGGGGTTCTCGCCAAGCGCGAACTTGATACCAGGCGTCGCGCCCTGGAAAATCAGCCCTTCGGCATCCTGGCCCCAGCGCATCTTCAGCACCAGCGTCTTGCCGCCGATGGCATTGGCCGAGCCGTGCAGAATATTCGCCGCCGTCACGCCACCGGCCAGCGCGCGGTAGATCGCGATGTCCTCGGGGTTGATGACGTCTTTAATATCGACCATCGACGAGACGGAGACGCTACCTTCGTTGACGCCTCCATCCACCGCGATGTGCGAGTGGCAGTCGATGATGCCGGGGATGACGTATTGGCCCTGCGCGTCAATCACGGTCGCGCCGGGAGGCACCATCACCTTGTCGCCGACCTCAGTGATCTTGCCGTTGGTCAGAACGATGGAGCCCTTGAATGTTCCCTTCGGACCCTCACTCATGATGGTGGCGTTTTGAATCACCGTCACTTCCGCACCTAGCGGCAGGAGCGCCAGAAAACCAGCCAAAATTGCTCGCTTCATTTATCGATTCCCTCCGTTCGGACCGCTGGGCGCAGTCGCCGCGCCGCCGCCCCGTCCCGCCGGAACCTCCGGCGCGGGCACATATTTGTTGCCGTCGACCACCACGAACTCCACGTGGGTCCGGTCGTCGAAAATGTCGCCCTTGGTCACCACCAGATTGGCGATCTTACCTTTCTCGATGCTGCCGAGCCGATCCGCCACGCCGTAAATCTCGGCGGGCGTCAGCGTCAACGCGCGCAGGGCATCTTCACGCGCCAGTCCATTGTCGATGGCTTTTTTCACCGCGCGCTGCAAATCGCGCGTTGCATCGATGCCGTCCGAATAGAGCGCGAACCTAATCCCGTTCTTCTTCAGAACCGCCGGCGTCGATGGAGCCTTGTCGCGAATCACCATCTGCCGGTACGGATCCTCCGCGTCGGGGTCCGGATCCCGCGCGGCTTCCGGCCATCGCAAGCTGACGAACACCGTCGCATTGGCGTCTTTCAAGTACTTCACCGAACGGTCGTCGAAGCCCTCGCGCAGGCCATAGTAAACAGCGGGCCGCTTCAGTTCCGCCGCGAAGTGGATCATGCGGTCGACCTCCACCCAGCGATTGGCGGGTAGAAGAATCATTTTCGATTCGAGCACGCCTTCGAGCGCGCGATCGTATTCCGGCCTCTGCATGCCGCGAGGGTTCTTCGCATACGCGTCCTTTACCAACTGATAGTGGTCGGCGTCGAGATAAATCTGCCGTACGTAGGCGATCATGCCCATCAGGGCGCTCGGGAACCCGCCGCCCATTCCGCCTCCGCCGCCTCCCGCGCGCGTGAACGAAATATACTGGCCCAGCGAAGGCACCAGCACCATCTCTCCTACTTTGTCGGTTTGGACCAGATCTACCAGCGAGCCTTGACCCGCGAAGAATCCGCGCGTCGGCCAGACAGCGGCGGTAGTAAACCCGGCATTGCGAGCCGTTTCAATCCGCTTGTCGCCCGGCTGAATTTCGTCAGCGGCCTTGATCCAGCTTGTGGTCGACGGGCGATCCTCGGGTCCACGCGCGGGCGGCGCAGCTGTAGCAGTCGTCGTGGTCGCGCCGCGGCCCGCGGTTGTGGCGCCTCCGCGCCCGGCTGTTGCAGCCGTTCCCGGCATGCCCCAGGTGCTGAGCGCATCGACCAGCCCGGGATACACCGTCATCCCCTCGCCGTCTACGACAACTGCATCGGCAGGAATCGCGACGTTCGCGCCTACGTCTTGAATCAGCCCGTTGCGGACCACCACCGTTCCCTTGGCGAGCACCGGTCCTGACACGGGAACGATCTTCGCGTTCCGAATCGCAATCGCCTGGTTATCGGCGGCAACCGCGCATCCGCAAAATATTAGCAGCGTTGTGAAGAGATTTCTCATAGTGCAATCGCCTAGTATAAAGGAGAATGGCGTTAAAGAAACGAATAGGTTACAAGCAGGCCGGCGTAAACATCGATGAAGCCGACGCCGCCGTGGGCTCGATTCGGGAAATGGCCCGGAGGACGTTCAACGCGAACGTCCTGACCGACATCGGCAGCTTCGGCGGAGGCTTTCGTTTAAAAGGCTACCGGCAGCCCGTGCTGGTGTCCTCGGCCGACGGCGTCGGAACGAAGCTGAAAATTGCGTTTCTCACAGGCCAGCATTCCACCATCGGCGAAGACCTCGTGAATCACTGTGTCAATGACATCGCCGTGCAGGGCGCGGAGCCTCTGTTCTTTCTCGATTACTTCGCCACGGGAAAATTGAACGCGCGCGTGGCAGCGAGCGTGGTGAGCGGCATCGCCCGCGGATGCGAGCGCAACAAGTGCGCCCTGATCGGCGGCGAGACTGCCGAAATGCCGGGTCTGTATCAGGAAGGCGAATATGACTTGGCCGGCTTCATCGTCGGCGTGGTCGAGAAAAAGCGCATGATCACCGGCGCGTCGATCAAGCCGGGCGACATTCTGCTCGGGCTGCCGAGCACGGGGCTGCACACCAACGGGTACTCGCTCGCTCGCAAGCTGCTGTTTGAAATCGCCGGGCACGACGTGAACACGAAGGTGGACCAGCTGGGCACATCCCTCGCCAAGGAGTTGCTGAAGCTGCATCGCAGCTATCTCGCTCCGCTGCGCGCTCTTCACAACAAGGGCATTTTAAAAGGAGCCGCGCACATCACCGGCGGAGGCATTACGGACAACACGCCTCGCATTTTGCCCAAGGGCCTCGCCGCCCGCATCGACATAGGCTCGTGGCCCGTGCTGCCGGTGTTCGAGCTGCTGCGCAAAATCGGCGATATTCCGGAGGCCGATTGGCGCAGGACGTTCAACCTCGGCATCGGCATGATTTTCGTCGTCTCGCCTGAGGACTTGAAGAGGGCCTGCAAGACGCTCGATAAGATGCGGGAGAAGTGGTACCAAATCGGCGTGGTGACGAAGGCGCGCGGGGCTCGGGTGGTTTATAGGTAGGGTGAAGTGCACCACTCCATTGCTCGCTGCCGTTGCGGTCGTCGCTGCATGGGGACAATCGCCGCGGTTCGAGCTCGCATGGGTCGAGGGCAAGTGCCCTACGTGCGATGGAGCCTGGAGTCTCAACTCTGCGCTGTTCACGTCGCGCACGGACGCGTGGGGGATCGGAGCTAACGGACCTACCCCTGGTAGGGAGGGGATGGGTGAACGCACGCTGCTCCATACCACCGACGGCGGGAGAACCTGGAAAGAAGTGCCCCGAACACGGGCCTACGCATGGCCTCCAAGCGTTGCGTTTCTCGATACGCAAAGAGGTTGGATTGAGACGCACCCAAGCCCGGTCCAAGAAGATGTCTTACTCGAAACGAACAACGGCGGCAGAACTTGGACGAACGTCAGCGGCAAATTCCCAGTTTTTCCGCGAATACTCGACGCGGATCATTGGTGGGGCATCAAGATGACACCGCTTGTCGGAGCGGAGGACGGGCGGTACTGGCGCAGAGCTCTGGAGCGCACATCGGACGGCGGCGGCACCTGGACCGAGACTCCGCTTCCGTACGAATCCGGCGATTTCCCGCGCGTGGAGTTTCTCTCCGCCGACTACGGTTGGATCGGGTCCGTTATCGGCGGGCAATTTGCCATATTTCGCACCAGCGACGGAGGCAAATCGTGGGAGAAATCACTCACCTCCACACCGAAGCCAGCCCACAATATCGTAGACCTCTTCTTCTTCGATAAGAGCCACGGCTGGGTGATTGTCGATTTCAACCTGCGTGAGGGATACAACGGTAATGGCTCGTATGTCTTTTCGACAACCGACGGCGGAAAAACGTGGACCCGCCAGGAAAGCAGAGTCCTCCAGTCAGGATACGCATTCTGGGTGAATTTCTTGTCTGAGCAGTTTGGCTTTGTGTACTTGGACAGACCGGCGCTGGCCTATACGTCCGATGCGGGAGTCGCCTGGCAGAAGATCGCCATCCGCGGCTACGTAACCGGATGTCAAGCTTTCGCGGGCGACCTTTTCTGCACAGCCCAAGATAAGAGGTCCAAGCTGGCGGTATTGACGATTCACCCGAGATGAGATGATTGTGGCGCAGGTTGGCAACCTGCGAACCGATTTGCAATCGGTTCATCTGCATCTGCACCGCATCACACGCCCATCAGCGTGTATCCCCGTTCCTGCGCTCGATTCACCGCCACGATTCCGGCCGGCACCAGGCGAGCGTTCGTGATCATATTGGCGCTCAGTTCCGTGAAGATGTCGTCGGCCTTACCACCGGTCGCTTTGGCGATGGAAGCCGCGAACGCTCGCGTCGACAACTGGCACACCGCGAACTGCGCGCCATGATTCGCCAGCCCGTCGAGCGTGACGCCGCGATTCAACAGAAGCTCGCCGTAGCCGACGGAGTTGTACATGTTCACCTTCGGCGCCTGCTTGGTCTTGGGATCCTCCAGTTTCGCGCGCGCCGCCAGGGGCTCACCGTACTTCGCCCACATTGCGTCGTTGTAGCCGAACAGAGCAGAGCGATGGCGCAGCACGATCACCACGGCTAAATCGCTGTCGTTCAGCCCGTAATCGGCCTGGTTCGCCAGGTAATAATTGGACGCGAAGGCGAGAGCGTCGCCGAGGCCGTCGGAAACAATCGAATCGAACAGAACGCGATGCTTGGCGTTATTCTGATCCAGCCAGTCGTCTTTCTCATGACGCGCCGGCTGCCAGCGCGACGTCTCCGGCGGTTTTTTAGCCGCCATGGCCAAGCCGGCCGTCGCCGCCAGCGATGCCAGCCCTGTGTTCAGACGCGTGAGAAACGACCGCCGCTGCCGCGACGGCAAAGAGTCCTGACTCATATTCCATCTAGTATGCCGGAAATCACCCCTTGGCGATCTTCTCCCAGGTCGTTTCCTTGCCCGTGACGCAGGCTTCCAGCGCCATCACGGCTGCGAACGTGCTCTCTGCGCCCCACAGGGCGGCATTCTCGATCTGGCCGGTACGAGCGCCTTCGATGAATTCATTCACCGCGTCATTCGTGATGTCGTACGTGGTCTCCACCCGTTCCACGTCGACGCCCTTGCGGAATACCGAAAAGCCCTTGCGCGAGGTCTGGACCGCCCCCTTCTCGCACATGAACGTTTCCGACACGTCGGACCAGCCGGGCGCGCCGAACTGGTTGGCGCTGTAGCTCAGGATCGTTCCGTCGCCGTACTGGAAGGAGCACGATACGTTATCGAACACGTCGCCGATCTGTGTGCGAACCATGCGGCTCCCGTAGCCTGCAACCTTGGCCGGGTTCTTGTCGAGGAACCAGTGCACAACATCCAGGTTGTGGCAGTCCTGTTCGACCAGAATGTCGCCGGAATATTTGCGATAGAAAAACCAGTTGCGGATGTGCTCTTCGGAGGGTGCGTGGCCGGATTGAACCGGCGCGCCGCCTCCCAGCCAGGCAGCGCGCACCATCTTGATGGCGCCTAGTTCGCCCGACGCGACGATTTCATGAGCGCGGCGGTAATCCTTGCCATAGCGCTGTTGAAAGTCCATGGAGATGCGCTTGGTCGGATCGGCCTTTCGCGCCGCGGCCTGGAAGCGGCGAACGCCGCCCGGATCGACGCCCGCGGGCTTCTCGCAAAAGATGTGTTTGCGTGCCTTCACGGCCGCTTCAAAGTGTTCGGGATGCAGGAACGCGGGCGTTGCGATCAGCACCGCATCCACGTCGGAGGCCAGCAGGTCGCGGTAATCCTTATAAGCCTTGGCGCCCGAGTATTTCGCGGCGGCCTTATCAAGCTTGTCCTGGTAAATATCGCAGTACGCCGCGACGCGGAGAAATTCGTTCTTGGCGAAGATGCCGCTGACGTACATGCCGCGGTTGCCGCAGCCGAGTAGGCCGAGCGAAAGAGCGGAATTGGCATCGGTTCCGCGCACCGTTTTAGCCGCGATAAGAAAGGAGGCCGCGGCACTTGAGAATTGGCGGCGGGATATTGTATGAAGCTCCATGGCCCATAGCATACACCTCGCCAATGTGGGGCGGACGCCCGCGTCCGCGCAGGACCCCCGGTCCGGCTTGTCAATCCGCAAAGGCCAACGAAGGCGTCGGCTGCGGACCTGGGGTCCGCCTCACTAGACTAGGTACAATCGAGCTATGCTTGTCCCCTGCCGGAGCCTATGAAGCGACTTGGAATCTTGCTCTCCGGCCGCGGCTCGAATTTCCTGGCAATCGCCGATACGGTCGCGGAGAAGCGTCTCGACGCTGAGATCGCGGTGGTGATTTCCAATCGTGCTGACGCGCCGGGACTCCTTGCTGCTCGCGAGCGGGGCATCGCGGCGGTTTCCCTGCCCTCCAAGGGCCTCGACCGCGAGGCGTACGACCGCCAGTTGATCGCCGAGTTGCGGGCCGCCCGCGTCGATCTGATCTGCCTCGCCGGATACATGCGCATCCTAAGCGGCTATTTCATCCGCGAATTTCCGACGCGCATTCTAAACATCCATCCGTCGCTGCTGCCCGCGTTTCCGGGGCTTGACGCGCAGCATCAAGCACTGGAGCACGGTGTCAAGATCGCCGGATGCACGGTGCATTTCGTCGATGAAGGGCTCGACTCCGGCCCCATCGTCGCGCAAGCATCGGTTCCGGTTCTGGCAAGCGACACGGCGGACACTCTCTCCGCCCGTATCCTCATCGAGGAGCACAGACTGTACTGGAAGGCTATCGCGCTGGTGCTCTCCGGACGGTATCGCATCGAGGGCAGACGCGTGATCGAGACCGAGTAGAGCCCGGTCGGTCAGCTCGGGGCTACTTCGTATATCCTGTAACGATGAACAACCGGCTCCCAGCAGAGCTCTTGGCCGAATTTCTCGGCACCCTGGTTTTGATTTTGTTTGGCAACGGCGTAGTCGCCATGGACGTTTTGTTTCACAAAGGCGGCTACACGAATATCACTCTGGGCTGGGGACTGGCCGTTACGATGGGCATCTACATCGCGGGAAAGACCACAGGCGCGCATCTGAATCCGGCAGTCACCCTGACGATGGCCGCCTTCCGCGGATTCCCTTGGAGCAAGGTGCTGCCCTACTGCATCGTGCAAACTGCGGGAGCCTTCTGCGCAGCTGGCCTCGTGTTTTGGAACTATCGCCTCCAATTCCTGCAGGTTGATCCTGGCCTGGAGAAAACGGCGGGTATCTTCACGACCTTTCCGGCGTTCCCGTTGCAGCCTGCGGCGGGCTTGCTCGACCAGGTGATCGGCACGGCGCTGCTTCTGCTGATGATCTTGGCCATCACCGACGAACGCAACACGCCTCCGGGTGGGAACATGACGCCGATCATGGTAGGCCTGATCGTGGTGGTCGTCGGCATGGCGTTTGGAGGGATGCACGGCTATGCGATCAACCCCGCGCGCGATTTCGGACCTCGCCTCTGGACCGTGGTCGCCGGGTTCAAGAACAACGGACTGACGGACGGCTCGATGGTGTTTTGGGTGCCGATCGTGGGGCCGCTGGTGGGCGGGCTGATCGGCGGCGCGGTGTACGATTTTGGGATCCGCAAGCGTCTGCCCGCGTAAATCGTCTGCTCCGGCGACACGAATCACGCGGCGACAACCACTAAGCCCATCGTGCGCCGCTAACATGCTTTAATAGTGAGAGATTAAAAGATAGTTCCCCGCAACCCGGGGGATTGGGAGTTACGTCTCACTACTCATGCGGTCTGCCCTATTACTCTTTCTCTGCACCGGCGCATTCGCCGCGACCCCAGCTAAATTCATCCCCCCGGCTCCAATTCAATTCGAGCACGCCTCGGATGATTGGACCGCCCGCGGCCTCGGCTACGCATTTCGATTCGAGAAAACCGGCGCCGCCATGCGGCTCGGTGATCGCACGCTGCGGACGGCGTTTGTCGGCGCGAATCCTGCGGCTCCGTTCACCGGAGTCGACCAGAGCGCGCATCCTACCAACTGGTTCCGCGGAAAGGCTTATCAACGCGTCGAAAATTTCTCAAAACTCCGCCGCACGGGCGTTTATCCCGGCATCGATCTGATCTATTACAGCCGCAACGGCGAACTGGAATACGATTTTGAAGTGGCTCCCGGCGCGGACCCTTCGCGCATCGCCATGCGCTTTGAAGGCGCCGATTCCCTCCGCCTAAACGAGCATGGAGATCTGGTTGTTTCGCTTGCGGGCGAGGAACTGACGCAGCGCGCTCCGGAAATTTATCAGCGCAAAGCATCGGGTGAGATGGTCGCCGTGTCCGGCTCTTACCGCGTGGCCGAGAATGGGATCGTCCGCTTCCAGTTAGGGGGCTACGACCGAAGCGCGGCGCTGGTCATCGATCCAGCCGTCGCCTACGTCGCGTTTCTCTCGGGCTCCGCCTCGGATCAAGGGATCTCGGTGGGTCACGATCCTCAAGGCTACATCTACTTCGGTGGCTATACTTACTCCACGGATTTTCCGTCCGGAGGCATCGGCTATAGCAAAACCTCCTACGGCAGCCTCGACTGCTTCCTGATGAAGATCAATCCCTACGCCTCCGATCCGACGCAAGTGATCGTTTACTCGTCTTATTTCGGCGGCACCTCCGACGATATTCTCACTGCGATGCAGGTCGACGCGGCGGGCATCATGTACTTCACCGGGTCCACCGACTCCACCGATTTCCCGGTATCCGGTGGAGCTTATGCCTCGCTGCCTGCGGCGCCGTACACGCACGCATTCCTGGTGGCGCTCGATTCCAACCAGGACAGCATCTATTCGGAGATCTACTCCACTTATTTCGGCGGCACTACCGGCAACGAAGTGGGCGAGGGGATCTATCAGGCGAACGGGTTCATCTACATCACCGGCTTCAGCAACTCGACCGACCTGCCTACTTCCGGCGCCTTTCAGGGGACGCTGGCGGGTAGCGACGACGCGTTCGTCGCGAAGTTCGACCCCACCCAGCAGGGCCAGGCGTCCCTGATTTTCTGCTCCTACCTCGGCGGCGGTGCGCAGGACCGGGGTCTTGACGTCGCGGTCGATAGCAAAGGTCTGATCTACGTCACGGGATTCACCTACTCCCTCGACATCGGGTACACCACGAACGGGTACTCCAATTACGCCGGCGGCGGGGACGCGTTTCTGGCAGTCATCGATCCATCTCAGTCCGCTTTAAATTACCTGACCTTCTTTGGCGGCTCGTCGGGCTACGACTCGGCGAAGCGCATGGTCGTGGATCCGAACGGCAAATGGGTTGCCATCGCCGGCTACACCATGTCCTCGGACCTGCCCCACACGCAGAATGCATATCAGCCGGTGATGCCTTCCCTTACCAACGTGGATTCTTCCGGCAATCAACTGGCGACAAACGGATTCCTCGCCGTCTTCGATATGACCAAGGCGACCGCTCCCGGCCAGGGGCTGTTGTACGCGACCTACTTCGGCGGCTATGCGGGGGAGGTGATCTACGGGGTGAATCGCGACTCACAGGGCCGCTTCTATCTCTGCGGCTATACTCTTTCGTCGAATCTGCCCGTTACCAACAACGCGTTTAATTCCGCGTCGGCCGGTGGAGGATTGAACGGCTTTGTGACCATCCTCGATATCACCGCGCCCAACCAATTGGTTTATTCTAGCTACGTCACCGGTCCGGGCAACCAGACCGTGCACGGCGTCGACATCGATTCGCACGGGACTGTTTGGATCACAGGCATGGCGTCGGGAAATATTTTCCCCGCGGGGTATGAAACGTTCCCCACTAATCCGCAGACCGGCGCTGCCCAGCCGGGTAAACAGGCGTCCTATATCTGGGGCTTCAATCTGCCCTAGGGCTTCTTGCATTCGCCGCGGCATACCGTCTCTGAAACGGTACGCGGAGCTTCCAGCCGGCTCGGATCGTTTATCGATGGCAACTGGATTGTTTGTCGTTCGATAATCGCTCCGTCAGCGCCCTTCGTGCGTTCCGTAACGCGCTTCTCAGTCAGCCCCGGAGCCGCGCCGATCTCCCGAGCGCGGCCATCGGAGGCGCGTCCGAAAATCTCCACCTCTTCGCTGCTCGTTCCATCGGGCCTTTGCGCCGATTTGATCACTTTCTGCCGGACCAGCGAAAAATTGCCGTTCACACCCGGCTCATAAACCGCCGTATTGGTGACCGTTTCATTCCCGCGCCGTGTTTCCACCGTGGCCGAGCGCTGCGCCTCAACCAATCGCCCGTTTGTGTCGGGCTGGTATACCGTCTCGTTCTCTTTTTTCCCGTCCCCGGTGATCTCGCTGCTCAGCGTCCTCCTCTCGGCATCCTCGAAAGAACCGCTGAGCGACTTCTTCTGTGTCACGGTGTCTACCACCGTGGCGTTTCCGTTCTTTCGCGTCTCCACAGTGGCGCGCTCCACTTCCGACATGTTCCCGCTGAGATCGCTCCGATAGGTCGTCGACTTCACGGTCGACGCGCCGTTGGCGCCCACCGTCTCCTCCCTCACCACGCGATCCGTGGAAACCACCTGCCCGTTCGGGCCGTATTCGCGGATAATCGTCTGCGTGACTGTCGTATTACCGGTCTTGCTTAGGATCTTTCGCTCCACCTGCTCCAACGGAATTTCCTTGCCGTTGATCGACCGTCGTAGGTCGGTGACGACACCCTCTCGTGCCGTAACCTGGCCGTTGGCGATACGATTACCGTTGATATCGCTGGTGTAGGTGGTCGAGGCAGACTGGCCGGCAGCGACCGCCATCGTGACGAGGAAAAGGTACGTTCGCACACCTTAAGACTAAGCGAAACCCCGAACGGCTTCAATACGGTGGAAGCCTTAATTTGGCGTGTTCGCCGCCCGTTCCCTTACAATAGGAAAGGCGTGAAGAACTTTTACATTGAGACCTTCGGCTGCCAGATGAATGCCCATGACTCGGAAAAGGTCGTCGGGACGCTCATCGCCGAGGGATATTCCCAGGTCTCGACCCCCGATGAGGCCGAACTGGTGCTGTACAACACTTGCAGTATCCGCGAGAAGGCTGAGCAGAAGGTCTTTCATCGGCTGCAGCAGTTCAAGCGTAACAATAAGGGAAAGAAGATCGTGCTGCTGGGCTGCGTGGCGCAGCAGGAAGGCGAGCGCGTCTTCGAAAAGGCGCCGTTCGTCAGCATGGTGTGCGGCTCGGCCAGCTATAACCAGCTGCCGCGGATGCTGGTACAACTCGAAACCGGAAACAAGCGCGTCACTGGCCTGAGCCTCGATACCGAGGACACCTTCGACACGCCTTTGACGCGGCGCGAAAATCCCCACCGCGCCTACATCACGATTATCGAGGGTTGCGACAAGTCCTGCGCCTATTGCGTCGTTCCATTCACGCGCGGGCCGGAGCGCAGCCGCTTGAGCGCGTCCGTCATTGACGAGGCGCGCCGCCTGGCCGGGGCCGGCTATAGCGAAATTCAATTGCTCGGCCAGAACGTAAACAGCTACCGCGATCCTTCACCAGCCGGATGGGATTTCGCCACGCTGCTCGACCAGGTCGGCCGCGTGCCCGGTATCCGCCGCGTGCGCTTCACCACTTCGCATCCGCGCGATTTCGTCAAACCGATCGTCGAGGCCATCGACGAGAATCCCGCGCTCTGCAATCACGTCCATCTGCCCGTGCAAAGCGGGTCGACGCGCGTGCTTCAGGCCATGCAGCGCCTGTATACGCGCGACGAGTATCTGCGCCGTATCGAGTGGATGAAAGCCGCGCGCCGCAACATCGCCATCACCACCGATATCATCGTCGGCTTCCCCGGCGAAACCGAGGCCGAGTTCGAGGAAACGCTCACACTGCTGCGCGAGGTCGAGTTCGACTCTATCTTCGGCTTCAAGTATTCGCGCCGCCCCAACACGCCCGCGCTGGCACTCGACGATCAGATTACGGAAGAGGAAAAGACGCGCCGCCTGCAGATCGTTCTGGAGATCCAGCGCGAGATTCAATTGCGCCGCAACGCGGCCTACGTCGGCACGGTGGAGGAATGCCTCGTCGAAGGCTTCAACAGAGCCACCGCACAGTGGATTGGCCGCACCTCACAGCACAAGACGTTGAACTTTTTGCGCCCCGCCTCCGACGATGATATTCTGGGCCGCTATGTGGATGTGCGAGTCACCCGCGCCGGCGCGAACTCGCTGGTCGGGGAGTGTGTACACTGAAAAAGGGAGGCACGCATGGAAGTTGAAATGAAAATCCGGGGATTGATGATGGACCCGGTGACCAACATGCCGATCGTCGTTCTGAAAGACGTTAACGGCACCGCGATTCTCCCGATTTGGGTGGGAATCTACGAAGCGAATGCCATCGCGCTCGAGATCGAAAAAATGCCCACGCCGCGTCCGATGACGCATGACTTGATCCGCAATTTGCTCTTCGGCCTGGAAACCGGAGTAAAGAAGGTTGTGGTGAGCGACCTGAAGGACGACACGTTCTACGCCGTGATCTGGCTGGAACGCGGCGGCCAGATGATCTCGGTCGATTCCCGCCCCAGCGACGCGCTGGCCATCGCGCTGCGCCTCGACTGTCCCATCTACGTCGACGAATCGGTGCTGAAGACCTCCAAGAGCGTGTCGGCCGTGGCCGAGGTCGGCAACAACGAAGAGCTCCGCAAATGGCTGGAGGGCCTCAACGACGAGGACCTCGGCCGCTACAAAATGTAGCCTGTTTTCATACGCTTCTCCAATAGGCTCTTGACGTGTGCCTCGATAGTGATAGCATTATGATATCACAAGGAGATCACATGAAAGAGAAGCAGCGTCACACAGCGTCTGGATTCGCGTATCTGGTCCTGTTGATCCTCATCCTTCCCCTGGCGTTCTGGGGTATTATTTACTTCGCACAGCCGGATCGTGCCAACCCAGCGGTCATCGTTGGATGCGCCCTGGTGCTTCTGATTGACACGTTCTGCTTCAAAGGACTCTTCGGCGTCTCTCCGAACCAAGGCGCGGTGCTGCAACTGTTCGGGCATTACGTGGGCACCGAGCGCCAGCCGGGACTGCGCTGGGCGAATCCGTTCTATACGAAGAAGTTTGTCTCGCTACGCACACGCAACTTCGAGACCGCCGAACTGAAGGTGAACGACCTCGATGGCAATCCGGTGGAGTTCGCCGCCGTGGTTGTCTGGAGCGTGGTGGATACCGCCGAGGCGATGTTTCAAGTCGACAATTACGAAAACTATGTGAAGGTGCAATCGGAAGCCGCGCTGCGCAACCTGGCTGCGGCGTATCCGTACGACGCGCATCAGGAGGGCGTGAAATCGCTGCGCGCGAACATGACGGAGGTCGCGGCGCATCTGCGCGACGAGATTCAGGATCGCCTCGCCGTGGCGGGCGTCGAAGTTAAAGAGGCCCGCATCAGCCACCTTGCTTACGCGCCGGAAATTGCCGCCGCGATGCTGCAGCGCCAGCAGGCGTCGGCCATTGTCGCCGCGCGGACGAAAATCGTTGACGGCGCAGTGGGCATGGTGGAGATGGCTCTCGAGCGTCTCCACGAGAAGGGCACCGTGACGCTCGACGAGGAGCGGAAAGCCGCCATGGTGAGCAATCTGCTGGTGGTCCTCTGCGGCGAGCGCGCGGCGCAGCCGGTGCTGAATACCGGGACGATGTATCACTAGAACGATCCCCTGGCTCACGCAGGGGCTGTTACCCATCGTTACGAGGCGCGGCGTACAGCCCCGTCCCGTAACGGCGGGGATCGCAGTTGGAGCAACACACATTGCGCAAGAACTATCCATTACGCATCGACGCGGAGGTCTTCGACGCCATGCGCCGCTGGGCGTACGACGACCTGCGCAGCCTGAACGGGCAGATCGAGTATCTGCTGCGCGAAGCCCTGCGCCGCGCCGGCCGCGAGCTTAAACCGGAAGGCAACAAAAAAAGCGGCGAGCCCGAAGGTCCGCCGCCCCTGTGAAGCTAAATCCGCTTGCCGGTTACTCGCCCTTCTTGGTCGTTGCCTTTGGCGCGGGCCGCGCAGCCGGAGCGTTCTTTCCGGTCCAACCCGTCAGCTTTTCTTTCTCCACTTCCAGCGTGAGCATGTAGGGCTCCTTGGTGAAGGCCTTCGCGACGCCTTCGAACTCCAGCGTCTCGCCCGCTTCCATCTTGCCCGGGAGCGCGGTCTCGAACGTGATGGTGCAATCCGCCAGGCCTTCGTTCTCCACCGCAAGCACGATCGTCTTCGGACGAACCACCGGCGTCATGGAGACGATCTTGCCCTTGAACTTCGGCAGCGCGCTATCCTTGATTTCGCCTTGGAACTTCGCGTCTCCACCATCACCGGTGAGAATCGCCTTCAGGTCACGCCACTGCGCCTTCATCGGGTCCTTGCCGCGAATTTCTTCCTCCCTGGCAGCTGCTTCCTCGGCCATTTTGACGGTGCTCTTGATCACGAAGCCATCGGGTAGCGCCTGACTCGCGGCCGTCGCCAGTAGTTGATCTTCGCCGTCCATCGTTCCGTGGTAGGTCTTGTACGCCTTATCCACGAAGGTCTTCATCGTCGCGCGCTCGTTGGGGGGCAGCGCGCCCGGGCCGGTGTAAGCAGCGGCGCGAGCATAATGGAAAATTGCGTCGGATTGGCGCTCCGGATGAGCCTTCGCTTCCGCAAGAATCTGCTTGCCGAGCCATACGTTGATGCCGACACGGGTCGGGTCCTTCTTTAGACGCGCGATAGCGGCCTCCTGGCCCTGCTGTTCCGCCACCCAGTCAAGCTGGACCTGCGCATAGGCCACTAACTGCGGTTTCAGCGCCGACCACTGCGCGTCGGTCTGGTTCGCCGGCTTGTTGGCCGCGGAGAACACGTCGTCGGCGTGCTCGATCACGTACGTCGCGGCATCGGTTATCGCCGCCAGATCCTCCGCGCTCGGCGACTTGATCTGCGGCACGTCGGCGAAAATGGTCCGCAGCAGGTCGAGGTTGGCTAGTGCGTTGGGTACCTTCTTGCGTAGCTCCTGCGCCATCTGCACCTGCTCATGGTACATTTTCAGGTTGCCGTACACCTGAAAGTACAGGCCGGTCCGCTGCACCGCGTACTCGGTCTCCGGATAGTCGGCCTTCCATTTGTCCAGCTTCTCCAGTTGAGCTTTGGGATCCTTCTCGGTGTTGGCCGCGATGGCTTCCGTCTGCTCCTTGTCGTCCTTGAACTTCGGCGCTGCCGGGGGAGTCTGGGCCGCTGCCACTGCCATGAAGGCGATGCAGCCGATTGCGATTTTATGGGTATTGAAAAAGGTCACGTGAGCCTCACTCGGGTGAATTTGTCTTTGTCGAGGCGCTCTTCTTTGCGCCCGAATTCTTTCTTATCGTTTCGTTCTTGCCGGTCCAGCCAGTCAGCTTGGCCTTGTCCGTGTCAAACGTTACCATGAACGGATCTTTCGTAAAGCTCCTGGCGATACCCTCAAACTCGAGTTCCCCGCCGGGCTCCATTCTACCTGGAAGTGAGCCGTCAAGCTTTAATATTACATCGCCCGCGGGATTTTCGATGGCAAGGGTGAGTTCCTTTGGCTTCACCGCCGGATTCGCCGACACAAGTCTTCCCTTTAAACGAGGGACGAGTGCATCCTTCATTTTGGTTTCAAAGTATGTTTCGCCGTCCGCGTCCGTCAGCGCGGCCCGCAGATCCTTCCACAACGCGCGCTCCGGATGGGTCTTGTCGAACATCTGCTCGGCTTCAATACGCTCTTTGGCGATCTGCGCCGCACTCTTGATCTGAAAACCCGGAGGCGGCAGGGGTTTCGCTTTGGCGTCGGCCAGAAGCTGCGCCAACCCTTCATCCGATCCGTGATACTTCACGTAGGCCGTATTCAAGTATGCGGTCAGATTCTTGCGATCGGATGGCGGAAGACTACCCGGTCCATCGTAAGAGGCAGCGTGGGCAAAACAGTACAGCGCCGCAGGCTGCTTTTCCGGACGGGTCTTGTTCTGCTCCAGCATGGCGTCGGCCAGCCAGTAGGAAACCTGCCCCTGCTTCGGGTCCAATTCGATGGCTTTGCGAAGTTCCACTTCGGCGCGGGCGAAATCCTTGCGCTGCCAGTCGATCCAGCCCGCGGTTCTTTGCGCGAAGATGCGCATCTCCGGCTTCGCCTTGGCGGCGTCGGCATCCGTCATCTCTGCCGGGCGATTCTCGGTGGAATAGATTCCATCCAGATTGGCGAGAATGGTTGTCGTCGCGCGCTCAGCGACGTCCAGGTCCGCCGGTGCAGGCGGATCCAGTTGATAGATCGCACCGACGATGGTGGACAAGGCAAACAGATTGTTCGGGTTGTCACGCAGCACGTCCACGGCTGCGTTAAAGGACTCGCGGTTGCGCCCCAACTGCCGGTAGGTCTCCAGATATAGCTGGCGGCGGACAGTGGCCAACTCGCTCTGCGGGTACTGCTTGCTCCATTTATCGAGAGATTCGAGCCAGATTTTCGGGTCCTCTGTCTGCGTGATGGGTTTATAAAGATCGTACTCAGCGGGATCTTTCCAGTCCGGCTTTTTCTTGTCCTGCGCGGCCACGCGGGGCGTCATGCTGCTTACGAGCGCGGCTCCGGCGACAACGGTCGCGGCGCTCGCCCTCAGCAGCAATGACAACGTTCTCGCCCAATCTGAGAAGCTCATGAACCTTTCCGGGATTTTGGTACTTCGGGGAGTATAGCGGAATGCGGCGCGTAGCTGCAACCGTCTGCTCATCTTCATTTTGACACCAAGGCGTCCGAAGTTGTTCCCGGAATCGATTATCCTGACGTAAGTCAAGATGCGCTGGACAGACCTGGGAGTTATTGTAATTTACCTCGCCGGCATTACGTGGTTTGGAACCCGTTTTCGCGAGTCGCAGAAAACGCTGAAGGATTATTTCCTCGGCGGCCGGACCGCGCCATGGTGGGCTATCGCGCTCTCGATCGTCTCGGCGGAGACCAGCACGCTGACGGTCATCGGCACGCCGGCCCTTTCGTTTCAGGGCAATTTTGGATTCCTGCAGGTCGTATTCGGATACCTTCTCGCCCGCATCGTGATCGCGTCCCTGTTCCTGCCCGCCTACTTTCGCGGCGAGATGTACACCGCCTACGAGCTTATGCGGATCCGGTTCGGCCCGCGCATCCGGAAGCTGACCGCCGGAACGTTCCTGGTCCTGAGGGCCCTGGCCGAGGGCGTACGCGTCTTCGCGATCTCCATCGTCATTTCCATTATTCTCGGCACCGGCGAAATGACGTCCATCGTGGTGATCGTGCTCCTCACCTTGATCTATACGTATGAAGGCGGACTGACGGCCGTCATTTGGACCGACGTGGTGCAGATGGTCCTTTACGTCATCGGCGCCGCGCTGAGCTTTTACGTACTGCTTCACACCATCCCCGGAGGATGGGCCCACGTTGCGGCCGTCGCCGGACCGTTGCACAAATTCCAGGTGTTCGATTTTCGCCTGGCCCCGCCCGCGATCTTCTTCACGCGCACCTATAGCTTCTGGGCCGGATTGATCGGCGGATGCTTCCTGACCACCGCCAGCCACGGCACGGAGCAGTTGATGGTGCAGCGCCTGCTCGCCGCCCCTAGCGAACGGGAGAGCCGCGCCGCGCTGTTCGCGAGTTGGGTGGTGATTCTCATTCAATTCACCTTGTTCCTGGTGATCGGCGTCTGCCTGTTTACGCTCTATTCCGACAACGGCTGGAAAACACCCGCCGTGACCGATCAAATCTATCCCCTATTCATCTGGCAGCAGCTTCCGGTGGGCATCGCCGGCCTGGTGATCGCGGCGATCCTGGCGGCCGCAATGTCGAATTTGAGCGCGGCGCTCAACTCGCTGGCTTCCACCACGGTGATGGATTTTCTGAAACCTCTGTCCGGCTCTTTGGCCAGCGATGCGGACTGGCTAAAGCGCGCGCGCTACGCGACCGTGCTGTGGGGCGCGATTCTGTTCGGCGTCGCGCTGGTGGCCCGCCACTGGGGCAGCGTCCTGCAGGCTGGCCTGTCGATCGCCTCGATTATCTACGGATCGCTCCTGGGCGTGTTTCTCTTGGGCCTGCTGACGCAGCGCGTGGGAGAAGTCTCCGCCATGATCGCCATGGCCGTCGGCCTGGTGCTGATGCTGTACATCCGCTTCTTCACTCCGGTCGCCTGGACGTGGTACGTTCTCATTGGCAGCTCCGCCACGTTTGCGACGGGTTTCGCCGCATCATTCCTTATCAGGGAGAATCCTTCTGGAACAACATCCGCCTGAACCCACTCTGCGCCGCGCGCTGGGACTTTGGGCCGCCATCGCCATCGTGATCGGCACGGCCATCGGCAGCGGCATTTTTATCGTCCCGGCGAAGATGATCCGCTCCGTGGGCTCGCCCGGATTGGTGTTCGGCGTCTGGATTTTCGGAGGCGTGTTGACGCTGTTCGGCGCGCTTACCTACGCCGAGTTGTCCGCCGCGCTCCCGGACGCGGGCGGCGAATATGTCTATCTGAATGCCGCCTACGGCCCGTTCTGGGGATTCATCTACGGCTGGACGCAAACCTGGGTGGCCAAGAGCGCCAGCATCGCCACGCTCGCAACAGGATTCGCAAATTATTTGGCGTTCTTTTTCCCGAAGCTGGCCAAGCCACTTTTCGTCGTGCCTCTGCATATCGGCCCGGAGGGCGGTCTCTTGGAGATTCAATACGGGCAACTGCTGGGCATCGGACTGATTCTCTTTCTGGCCGCAGTGAACTATCTGGGCGTGCAGGTGGGCGGCGACGTGCAGGTGGTGGTAACCGCCGTGAAGCTGGCGCTGATCGGAGCCTTGATCGTCGCGGGACTCACCTGGGGCCACGGCAGCTACAGCCATTTCTCCGAATCGATTCCTGCAAACCCCGGAGGCGTTTCTGGCTTCTTCGCCGCCCTGGTGGCTGCACTGTGGGCCTACGACGGCTGGAATAATGCCGGAATGCTGGGCTCGGAGATCCAGAATCCGCAGAAAAACCTGCCCCGCGCACTGCTGGTGGGCACCACGCTGATGATTGCCATCTATTTGCTCACAAATCTCGCCTATTTTTACGTATTGCGGGGAGCCGAAGTGGGCGCAACGCCTCGCGTCGCGGCCGAGGCGATGCAGCGCGTCCTGGGCAACTCCGGCGCGTCTGTGGTGAGCGTCGCGGCCATGATTTCGATCTTCGCCGCGCTGAACGGGTCCATTCTCTCCGGCTCGCGGGTCCCCTACGCGATGGCGCGCGACGGCATGTTCTTCCATCGAATGAGCCGCATCAACCCGGTCTTCCGCACCCCCGGCGCCTGCATCGTGCTGCTGGGAGTGGTTTCTTCGATCATCCTGCTCAGCGGCCGCTACGACGAATTGGCCACCCTGGTGATCTTCCCCAGTTGGATTCTCTACGGCATGACCGCCGCCTCGGTGATCGTTCTGCGGAAGAAAAGGCCGGACATGTACCGGCCGTACCGGGTCCCCGGCTACCCCATTGTTCCGATTTTCTTCGTATTCGTGGCGATCGCCCTGCTTTATTCCACGCTGCTCAACTCGCCCCGGGAATCCGGCATCGGCTTGGTGCTGATTATCGCTGGATTGCCATTCTATTTCCATTGGAAACGCCGCTTAGACGCTGATCCCACGCGGTTTCCAGGTTCTTGAACCAGCGGGACCGCCCTCCCTTCCCCAAGATCGGGGGCCGTTTTTGCTTTTTTGTTCTGATTTCAGAACAAACCCCTTGAAATTGGCCTAAACATAGGTTTATGCTTGGGGAGCGCCGGTCGAATTGAAGTTCCGTTCTGTTCTTTTTTTGGAACGGGGCGGGTTCAGCGCTGAATTTTAGATCCTCGGAGACAGGATAGGAGAGAAGACAATGGATGTCCTGAAAATACTGGCGGATTTACGCCGGGAACGCGAGCAGATTGAAGAGGCGATTATCACCTTGGAGCGCTTGTCTCAGGGCCGTACGAAGCGGAGAGGTCGTCCGCCGGCCTGGATGGCGAATCTCAAGCGGCGGGGCCGTCCGCCGGGGAGCAAGAACAAAGTCAAGGAAATCGCCGCGGCATAACTCGCGGCGAACGCGGCATGGGTGGCCACGCTCCACATCCCAAGTGCGGCCCACTGTACACTTGAAGGAAAGTGTCCCTACAACCCACCGCGAAATTAACCGGACAGGTGAAGGCCGGCGGCTGCGCCTCCAAGCTCAGCCCGAGAATCCTCGATCAAGTTCTACCTCTGATCCCGCGAGTCGCCGACCCGAATATCCTCGTAGGCTTCGATACCGCCGACGACGCCGGTGTCTACCGCGTCTCTCCGGATCTGGCCATCGTTCAAACCGTCGATTTCTTTACCCCCGTCGTAGACGATCCTTACACCTTCGGCGCCATCGCGGCAGCCAACGCCCTGAGCGACGTCTATGCCATGGGTGGCCGCCCGCTGACCGCGCTCTCCATCCTCGCCTGGCCCGCCGCTACCGATATCGCGATCCTCGAACAAATCCTGAGGGGCGGAGCAGATAAAATTCACGAGGCCGGCTGCGTCATCCTCGGGGGCCACAGCGTCAGCGACCCGGAGATCAAGTTCGGCTACGCCATCACCGGCACTGTCCATCCGGACCGCGTCAAGACCAACACCGGCGCCCGCCCCGGTGACGTGCTGATGTTCACCAAGAAGATCGGCACGGGAGTCATCTCCACCGCCCTGAAAAAAGGCATCGCCAAACAGGAGCACGTCGACGCGGCGATCGCCCAAATGATGACGCTGAATCGCGCCGCGGCGGAAGCCCTGGAACCTCTCGATGTGCATGGCCTCACCGATGTGACCGGCTTCGGCCTGTTCGGACACGCGCGCGAAATGGCCATCGGCAGTAAGGTGACGCTGGAAATCGATTCCAAGCTGGTCCGCTTCCTGGACGGGGCGCTGGAATACGCCGAGGCCCAGGCATTTTCCGGCGGATTAGGAAATAACCGCGAATTTGTCTCCTCCTGCGTGGAAGGTTTCTCCGCCCTGGACGACCTTTTCTACGATCCGCAGACCTCCGGCGGCCTCCTGGTGTCATTGAGCGAGCAGGATGCGCTTGCCTTCGAACGCGCGTATCCGCAGGCGTATCGCATCGGCCGCGTGCTGGAGCGTCAGGCGAGGCCGTTACGCATCTTATGAAGCCATCAGTCGCGAGAACTTCACCAGCGATTATCGCTCTGGACGTGGCATCCGCGGCGGAGGCTCGCGCGCTTGTGGACGCGCTGGGAGATTCGGCCGATTTTTATAAAGTCGGCATGGAGCTGTACGCCGGCGCCGGCATGGAATTCGTGCGCGAGCTGAAAGGCCGCGGAAAGCGCGTGTTTCTGGACCTGAAGCTCTACGACATCGGTGAGACGGTGAAGCGAGCCGTGGCCGTTATCTCTCAAGTTGGGGTGGACTTTCTCACCATTCATGCGGTGAAGCAGGTGATGCAAGCCGCCCTCGCCGGCCGCTCGGGCGGGGTGAAACTGCTGGGCGTCACCGTGCTCACCAGTTTCACGCAAGAAGACGTACGCGAGGATGGCTGCGCGCTCGGCATCGCTGAGTTAGTGGAACGGCGCGTTGGGCAGGCGAAGGCCGCGGGCATGGACGGCATCGTGTGCTCGCCTCTAGAAGTGGCTCGCGTCCGCGCCATCGCCGGTCCTGACATGATGCTGGTGACGCCCGGCGTCCGCTCGGCCGGCGCATCGGCCCAGGATCAGAAACGGGTGGCGACTCCTGCCCAGGCCATGGCGGACGGCGCCGACTATCTGGTCATCGGCCGCCAGGTGACCCGCGCCGAGAATCCCCGCGCCGAACTGCTCAAGATCCTCGACGAAATTCATTCATGACCACTATCACCCACCTGGAGTGCGCCGCCTGCGGCAGGCGGCACGAAGCCGGAAAGATTCATAACCTCTGCGAATGCGGAGGACCCCTGCTGGTCCGCTACGATCTGGACAAACTGCGCGAAGGCTGGAGCCGCGAATGGATTCCCAGCGGTCCCACCAGCATGTGGCGCTACGCTCCGGTGCTGCCCGTGTCGAAGCCGTCGGCGATGATTTCGCTCGGCGAAGGCATGACGCCGCTGGTTCGCACGCAGCGCCTCGGCGCGAGGCTCGGGAGTGACGATCTATGGGTGAAGGATGAAGGCGTCAATCCCACCGGCAGCTTCAAAGCTCGCGGATTGTCCTGCGCCGTCTCGATGTGCGCGGAACTGGGCGTGAAGAAGGTGGCAATCCCCTCGGCCGGCAATGCCGCCGGCGCGATGGCCGCGTACGCCGCCGCCGCCGGCATCGAAGCGCATATCTTCATGCCGAAGGATGTTCCGCAGGCCAATTACATCGAATGCCGCGCGGCAGGCGCGAAGGTCACGCTGGTGGACGGCCTGATCAGCGATTGCGCCAAGATCGTGATGGCGCGCAAGGACGAAGAGGGCTGGTTCGACGTCAGCACGCTGAAGGAACCGTACCGCATCGAGGGCAAGAAAACGATGGGCTACGAAGTGGCCGAACAGTTTCGCTGGACCCTGCCCGACGCGATTTTCTACCCCTGCGGCGGCGGCGTAGGCTTGATCGGCATGTGGAAAGCCTTCGCAGAGATGGAGGCGCTCGGCTGGATCGGACCCAAGCGCCCGAAGATGATCGCGGTTCAAGCGGAAGGCTGCGCACCGATTGTCAAGGCGTTCAACGACGGCAAGCCGAAGAGCGAGTTTTTCGAGCACGCAGAAACAATAGCCAGCGGCCTCCGGGTCCCGAAAGCCTTGGGTGATTTTCTGGTGCTCGACGCCGTGCGCCAAAGTGGAGGCACCTGCGTCGCCGTCAGCGATCCGGAGATGATTGAAGCCGGCGTCGAACTGGCTGCCGACGAAGGAATCTTCGCCGCTCCCGAAGGAGGCGCATGCGTCGCGGCGCTCAAGAGACTCCTCGCCAGCGGTTTCCTGAAGCGCGAAGAGCGGGTAGTAATTTACAACACCGGCAGCGGATTGAAGTATCTGGAAGCCTACTCCACGCGGTTTCCGCGCTAATTCGAAATCATCGTGTGCGACGCAAGGTCCACCGTCACGGCGTCCGACGGAGACTTGTAAGCCTGCCCTTGCTGGGCGTCGTGAAACTCAATTCGCAGCTGTTTTGCATCGACCACGATGCGCAGATATCCGTAATCGGTATCGTCGTAGTTTTCCAGAATTAGACCGGCGTTGATGCTCAGCGGCGTTCGCAGCGTGCCCTTGATGGTGGACAGAGGCGAATGGCCTCCATTGCCGCAAACAACGTACGGAATATCGAGCTTATTCACCGTGCGCGTGAACCGCTGATAATTGTGCGCGTGACCGGACAGATGCGCGTGCGGCCAGTAGCCCGCCTTGGTGCAGGCCGCGTCGATATCCGCCAGCATTTTCGGGCTCCCTCCATGGCTCGCGCCGCCGCTGTATGGAGGGTGATGCGTAACCACGATCGTCGCACCCCCTTTTTTCTTCGCCTGCTGCAACGCGCCGACCAGAAACGTCAGTTGCTGATCGTCCACGGCCGAGTGTTTATCGCCCTCGCTCGAAATCACGCCCGGATCCTCCAGCACGTTGCTATACAACCCGATGATGGTAACAAGCGGTGCATCGAGCACGAAATAAACAGCCGGTTGCGTCATCGCCGTACGCACCAGGCCTCCGGATTCGGGCGTCTTCACCGCGTCCGCGCTCACGAAGTTCCTGAGAAACGCCTCGAGCGACGGCACTCCTTCTCCGCTGTAGACCAGCCCGTCATGATTGCCTGGGACGGCAAAAATCGGCGCAGGGTAGTCGCGATAGGGCTCGTAAAATTGGTCGTAATAAAACTTCGCTTCGCCGAAGCTATATACCACATCGCCAAGATGGAAACAAAATGCCGGATGGTCCGCCGCGTTTGGATCGTCAAAATCGGCAACCATTTTGTCCACCACCAACGACTGCGTGGCCGGACCCTTGACCGATCCGGTGTCGCCGAGGGAGTGGAACACAATCTGTCCCGCCTTCTCGATCGCCGCAAACGTCGCGGCTCCACGTTTGCCGAAAGCGTCCGCTAGCGCCATCGTCAAACTGGCGCCAGCGCGCGGCGCGGGGATCGCCTGCAGCAGCTTCTTCTGAACCTTGTTGTACAGTGGATTGTCGTTGCCGTGCGCGACCGTGAAGTGTTTTGGATCTGGCGAAGCGGTAGGTTCTGCAAACTGCGGCTGATTTGACGATTGGGTTACAGCGGACTTCTTTGTCGCCATACGGATTTCGCTCCTTCTCTCAGAAAGTGCGAATACGCGCGGAAACGTTACATCAGGCGGGAAAGAAAACTCTCACCAACCAAAATTTTTGCACCGAAATTCTCCGCCACGGTCTGTCCGATATCGGACAGCGATGCGCGAGTGTCCAGATCCACGCCATGCTTCACTCGCGGGCCATAGACCAGCAGCGGTACGTATTCACGGCTATGGTCGGTCGAAGGCGTGGTGGGGTCGCAGCCATGATCGGCAGTGAAGATCGCCAGATCCGCAGGCCGCAGCTTCGCTTTGAGCGACGGAATCCAGCGGTCGACTTCCTCGAGCGCGCGGGCGTAGCCTTCCACATCGTTGCGATGCCCGTAGAGCTGATCGAAGTCGACCAGATTCACGTAGATCATTCCTCGATCTAGCTTGTCCATCGCGCCGAGCGTCTTCGCCGTGCCGTCGGCATTGCTCTTCGTCTTTTCGTACTCGCGAATCCCCCTCCCTAGGAAGACGTCGAAGATCTTGCCGATGCCATAGACCTCCACGCCCCGAGCCTCAAGCTGATCCAGCAGCATCCCTTTGGGCGGTGGAACGGCATAGTCGTGGCGATTCGCGGTCCGGGCGAAATGCCCCGGTTCGCCGACGAAGGGCCGCGCGATCACTCGCCCCACTTCATATGGCCCACGCAGAAGCTCGCGCGCCGTTTCGCAGATCTTGTACAGCTCAAACAGAGGAATTACTTCCTCGTGGGCGGCCACCTGAAACACGCTGTCCGCCGACGTATACACAATCGGCGAGCCGGTCCGCACGTGCTCCTCGCCCAGTTCCTTGATGATCTCCGTGCCCGACGCCGCCTTATTACCAATCGCATGGCGACCTATGCGGCGCTCGAATTCGTTCATGATTTCAGGCGGGAAACCATTCGGGAACAGCGGAAACGGCTTTTCCAGATGAATGCCCACCATTTCCCAATGGCCGGTGGTCGTATCTTTCCCCGGCGAAGCCAGGGCGCATTTCCCGAAGGCTCCAGCAGGCTCCGCTACCGGTCCAAGACCCGTCAAGGGCTTGATATTCGCTAGGCCCAGCGCACAGAGATTCGGCAGATGCAGAGGCCTTTGCCGCGCGATGTTGCCCAGCGTATCGCTGCCCACGTCGCCGTACCTCGCCGCATCCGGCATCTCGCCGATGCCGACGCTGTCCAGCACAATCCAAATGACCCGATCAAACTTCATCGCTGCTCCGCGAGCGCCGTTCGGATCCGGTCGGTCAACTGTTCCACAAACCGGTCCGGAAGAAAACCGTTCATGCGGCTGGCCATTCGTCCCTGCTTGTCAAACACGATCGTGGTGGGAATATCGTTCACCTGAAGCAGCTTGATGAGGCCGTCGTCGAAATAGACGCTCGACTTGTTCCATTTCTGCTGATCCAGGAACGGTGTCACGACAGAGTGATCCTCGTCTGCGTCGATGGAGAGCAGCACCACGTCGTCGCGATTCTTGAAACGCTCCTTCACCGTCTCATACATCGGATGCTGCACACGGCAGGGATGACACCAGGTGGCCCAGAAATCCAGAATCACCACCTTGCCCTTGAGGCTAACCAGCGGCAGCTTCTTCCCATCCAGTCCGCTGATGGTGAATCCCAGCGGATCGGTGATGGAAGCATTCGGGTCCATCGCGGCCAGGCGCTTCTGGCGATCCTTCATCAGAGCCGAGGTCCGGTCGTACGCCTCCAGAATCACGTCGCCAAGGCCTTTTTCCGAGGAGTGATTCTTACGGTACCACTCGCCCAGCCTGGCCCGATCGACGGCGCGGTCGGAATCCTGCGCGCGTAAATCGGGAATCATCAGCGCATCGGCGTAGTGCATCATCGCCTGATCGTCGAAGTTCATCGCGGCGAGCGCGCCCGCCCATTCGCGCGCCGATTCCTCGTTGGGATAAACCGAAAACGACAGCGCCGCCAGCTTCGATGCCTCGGCCAGATCGCCCATCGCCGCTTTCGCGCGCGCCTGGTAGAGCAATGCCCGCCCCTCGCCGCGATCCCTGTCCTCCTGCAACTTGGCCGCTCCCGCTCCCGATGCGGCCGGAAGCTTGTCGACAATCTGCTGGAAAAGCTTGGCGTACTCGAACGCTTTCAGCGCTCGATCCTTGCCGCCCAGAGCCAGTTCCGCTCGCGCCACGCGATCCAGAAAAAACATGTCGTCGGGCGAGGAGACCAGTACGCGCTCGCCATATTGAACGGTGCGGCGGTCGTCCTTGGTATCAATGGCTGCCTTGGTCAACGCGCGCTCAATATCCTTCAATTGCGCGGCGTTGGGATATTTTTTCAAGAATTCCTCGAGCAGCCGGATCAGGTCCAGAGGACTCGCCGCCGCCTCATCCACTACGTGCTGTAGTTCCTGCTGCTCCGTGTTGGGCTGCGCGGGCGTTTGCGCGAAACACATCGCGGACACCGCTAGATAGGCTACCCACCTCATTGCGATTTTGCCTTCGCCGCCCGAATCTGCTCGCCCAACACCGCCGCGCGCTGCCGAGCCATGTGGAGATAGATTTCGTTCTGCGCGATCTGGTCGAGAAGCGGAAGGAACTGCTCCGCGCCGGTCAGCCGCCTCATGTTCCACTCCTGCTCGATACGGATCAACGCGTCGTGCACGCCCAATTTATCGTGCCGCGCGGAGCGCTTCAGTTCGGCGAATAGACGCTCTGTTTCCGTGATCGCCTCGAACCAGTCGTGCAGAGCCTTGGCGCTTTCATCCAGCGAATAATTGAACTTCTGCTCGTTGGTCTCCCCGCCGTCCTCCCAGCGAAATGTTTTTACGCCCATGTTGGCGACCTTCAGGCCGGATTCGAGAGGCCTCTTGAAATGGTCGAGCTGCGAGGCCAAATCGAACATCGTGTCGCGGCCGGCGTCTTCCAGATGGAATCTCTCCGGATCGTCGTCGGGGTCTTCTCTATAGGAAACGTCGCCGGAGTGTGTCACGGAGATCCACACGTACGCCGGCGTCGAGCCAGGAAACGATTTGGTATACACAATTCTTGCAGCGTCACTTGAAAACGCCGCTGGTATGGCGATGCACAGCGCCAGGATGCTCGGCATCAGAATGATGCGCCTCATCGTCCCACTCCCACGGCCGACGTCGCGTGACAGATCGCCACGGCCAGCGCGTCAGCCGCGTCCTCGGATTCAATCGCCTCGCCCAGGCCGGTGAGCGACCGCACCATCATCTGCACCTGCTGCTTTTCCGCCCGTCCATAGCCGACGACGCTGACTTTCACCTCAAGCGGAGAATATTCACCCAGCGCGATGCCCGCTTCGGCAATCGCCAGCAGAGCCACGCCGCGGACATGCGCGAGTTTCAGGGCCGTTTTCACGTTTTGGGAATAGAACACTTCTTCGACCGCGGCGGCTTGCGGGGAATGCTCGGCCATGACCGAGCGCAGCGCGCTGGCGATCGCCACAAGGCGCGTTTCCAGCGGATCGCGCGGCTTCAGACAAATGGTACCGTGGGCGACCACGGTGTGCCTGCGCCCATCGCTATCGATGACGCCCCAACCGGTGCGCTCCGTGCCGCAATCGATGCCCAGAACGCGCACATCCTTCCCGGGCGCTTACGCCAGGGCCTCCAGCTCGCTCTCGTCGATGTCGAAATTGGAGTAAACGTTCTGCACGTCGTCGTTTTCCTCCAGAGCCTCGGTCAGCTTCAGCATGCCGGCCGCGTTCTTGCCTTCCAGCTTCATCAGGTTCTTCGGCACCATGGAGATTTCCGCCGACTCCGGCGTGATGCCCGCCTTCTTCACCGCGTCGAGCACCGTTTCATGTGCCTCCGGCGCGGAGAGAATCTCCCAGTTGCCGCCCTCGCTGCGCAGATCGTCCGCGCCCGATTCGAGCACCAGGTTCATCAGATCGTCTTCCTTGGCCTTTTCGCCGTCGATGATGATCTGGCTCTTGCGCTCGAACATCCAGGACACGCTTCCCTGCTCGCCCAGGTTGCCGCCGTTCTTGGAAAAGACGTGGCGGATATCGCTCACCGTGCGGTTGCGGTTGTCGGTGGCCACAGCCACCAGTACCGCCGCGCCGCCCGGACCGTAGCCTTCGAACATGATTTCATCGAGCTGCCCGCCTTCCAGCTCGCCGGTGCCACGCATGATGGCGCGCTTGATATTGTCGGCCGGCATGCTGACCGCTTTGGCCGCGGTGATCGCCGTGCGCAGGCGCGGGTTCATGTCCGGGTTGCCGCCGTTGCGGGCGGCGATCATGATTTCTTTGATCAACCGGGTGAAGATCTTGCCGCGCTTGGCGTCGGCAGCGCCTTTCTTGTGCTTAATCGTGGCCCATTTGGAATGACCGGACATTGTCGAATCCTCTAGTATTTACCGAGATTTATGGGCGTTTGTACCCAACTTTTGAGGATACCACGCATGGCGCTACTTCACGAAATTCACCACGCCCCACTTCTCCGGAATATGCATATTCACCGCCCCCTGCGGCGACCACACCCAGTTGTCTTCCTTCAACCCCTTGATCTTTTCGTATTTGCCCTCCACCACTCGCGTCCGCCACTCCACGCGGGAGAAATTCATGCGCCACGAATCTCCCGGATTCGGACGCCCTTTGCCGCTGCGCTCGACAAACGCGCTCCACGGCAGAGCCAGTTCCGCTGACCATACGCGATCCTTATCGCGAGGATCGTTCAGCGTGCCGTCGATCCACACCGCCGATTTGTACCCCGGCATCTCCCACGAGTTGTCAGCCTTCCCGCCTTTGTTATAGGCTTTCGGGAGAAACAGGTCCCATCCGGTATTCAGTGCGTTGATCTCAAATTCGAAGTACTTCAATCCGTCGCCGGTGGGATTGAGGAACACCTCAAAATCGTTGTCGTGGAAGATGACGGAATCGTGCGCGGTCAGCGTGGCCCAGACGTCAGGCTCCTCAAGTTCGGCAGCGATGTAGAGGAATTCGTCGTCCCACAGCATTTTGACGCGAGTCTTGAAGCGCGGCGTGGGGTGATCCGGCCCAAGGATGTCGATGAAATCGGCCGTCCATTCCGCCTTGCCCCACGCTGGGTCGTCGAGATGACCGTCGATCTTCACCGCAGACGAGGCGCGGTGACAAACGTACTGCTTCGGCTGAGCCAGTAGCGCGGCGCAACCCAATCCTGCAAGCAACAGATATTTCACGGCGCCAGTATACCCAGCCCGGAAGATCAAGAACATGCGCGCTGAACCCAATGGCGGGAGCGGCGGAGCCGTCGTCACCCTTCGGGCAGATTGAGCTTCCGCATCAACCCTGCCCAGCGCGGAGTGGAGCGCAGCTCCCTTCCGTACCAGATCCTCAAATATATCGCACCGTAAGGATCGTGCTGATCGATGGCCTTCTCGAGCCAGTCCGCCTCCGCGTCGAATTCACGGATGACCCAGTGGTAAGCGGCCAAAGCTCGGGGAACGCCGAATGCATCGGTGGGCTGGAGCTTTCGGAGTAGCTCCTCCGACCCGCGCGCATCTCCGGCGCGCTTCAATAGCCCGGCGAGCCATCCGATCGCACTAGGAAGAGGCGCGGGCGTGTACGCCCTCTTGCAAAGCGTCAGCGCCTGGTCGAACTCTCCCCTCGTCGCATGCAAACCGGCCAGGGCTAATTGCGCAAGGACCATGGCCGGATTGAGTTCCAGCACTTCGCGAAGCCCCGCGGCAGCTTCCTCGTCGCGGCCGGCTGCAGCTAGGTAGGCCGCACCGTTATTTCGCAGTGTGAGATTTAGGGGATCTTCTTGCAGTCCAAGCTCCGTCTGCTGAACGGCCTCGGCAGGCCGGCCGATGAGCACAAGGTACAGGGAGTAATAGAGGCGCACATTGATCGGAACAGGATCGCGAGCAATTGCTAGGCGGAAGCGCCTCTCTGCTTCTTTCCAGTCGTAGTCGAGACAGGCTGCGACGACGCCCAGCATCGCGTGCGCATCAGAGAGGGAAGGGTCCAGCTCCAGGGCCTTCTGCGCAATAGAACGTATCAGGGGCAAGGCCTGGTTGGCCGGCAGCGCTCCCGCCAGCGTCATGCCCCAGAAATAATTTCCGTACTCGCAATGGGCCTGCGTGAGTTGAGGGTCCAGCGCGATGGCTTGCTCGTAACACTCCTTCGCGCGCGGAAGCAGATCCGGGCGAAAAGTTCCAAAGTAGTGCCGCGCCTTCAACAGAGCCTCATAAGCGGCAAGGCTCGGTTTGTGCTGCTCAAGCGGCGCCGGCTTTCCGGAGAGCTTCACCTGCAGCGCGGACGCGATGGCCTGCGCGATTTCGTCCTGCAATTCGAAAAGGTCCGCCATCTCTCTGTCATACCGTTGGGACCAGAGATGACATCCGTCACTGGCGTTGATGAGCTGGGCCGTGACCCGAATGCGCGACCCGGATCGCCGCACGCTGCCTTCGAGAATGGTTGCGACGCCCAAAGTATCGGCGATCTTGCGAATGTCCTCGGTCTTCCCCTTGAAGGCGAACGCGGAAGTGCGCGCGGTCACTTTCAGTCCCGGAATCTGGGCCAACAGATTGATGATCTCCTCAGCCAGGCCGTCGCTGAAGTACTCGTTTTCTTTGTCACCGCCGATGTTGGCGAGCGGCAGCACCGCGATCGAAGGCGTCTTTTCTCCCGGCGTAGCGATCACTTTTTCGAGCGCCGCGCGAACCTCGTTGATCGTCTGGAACCGATCCGCCGGCGATTTGCGCAAACAGCGTGCGACAATGCCGGCCACATTCGCCGGTACATCCAGCGCGGCAGGCTCATCGCGTAGAATTGCGGAAATCGTGTCGATGGAAGAACTGCCCGCAAACGGCCGGCGTCCACCCAGCATCTCGTACGGCACCACGCCGAAGGAAAAAATGTCGGAGCGGGCATCCACGTCCAAACCCTTCGCCTGCTCGGGAGACATATAGGCCGCGGTGCCCATGATTGCTCCCGCCTCGGTGAGAGCCATTGTTTGCGTCGCACCATCCGAATTCTTCGCCTCCGACACTTTGGCCAGTCCAAAGTCGAGCACCTTAACGCCGGAGGCAGTCACCAGAATATTGCCCGGCTTCAGATCGCGATGAACAATGTTCTTCTTGTGCGCCGCTTCCAGCGCGCTCGCGATTTGCGTAGCGTATTGCAAACCTTTCTCCAGCGGCACAGGACCTTTGAGCGGAGCGCCTTCGATGAACTCCATCACCAGGTAGCCATGACCATCTGGCAAAGCCCCGACATCGTAAATCTGGCAAATATTAGGATGATTCAGCGCCGCAACGGCCTGCGCCTCGCGCTCGAAGCGGTCGCTGAATTGAGCAGCGGATACTTTTATCGCAACATCGCGTTTTAAGCGTGGGTCTCTGCCGCAGTACACCTCGCCCATGCCACCCGCGCCGATGGGCGCGAGGATCTGGTAGGGGCCAAGTCTGTCGCCAACAGAGAGCGGCATGTGAGTGATTTTCCAAGTGTACTCCGTCACGAACGCAACCTTGCACCCCTCCCGCCGATCGCGCGATAGTGAGGAATGCACGTCCCCATCTACCAGGTCGACGCCTTCTCAAGCAAGCTTTTCTCCGGCAACCCCGCCGCGATCTGCCCTTTGGAAAACTGGCTCCCTGACGCGACCTTGCAGGCCATTGCCGCCGAGAATAATCTCGCCGAAACCGCGTTCTACATCGTCAAAGACGGACAGTATCATCTCCGCTGGTTCACCCCTGGCGTCGAGGTTGATCTCTGCGGCCACGCGACCCTCGCTTCGGCGCACGTCATTATGGCCATGCGGCGCGAAATCGCCGGGCCGCGCGTTTCGTTCCTCACCAAGAGCGGCGAACTGATCGTCACCCGCGAAGGCGACCTCTACGCTCTCGACTTCCCCGCCCGTCCGCCCGTGGAAACGTCTTACGACAGCAAGCTGTTCGAAGCCCTCGGCGCAACGCCCAAGCAGGTGCTCGGCGCGCGCGATTATCTGTGCGTCTTCGACACCGAGGCCGAGGTGCGGGCGGTGCGTCCCAACATGGAAAAGCTCGCCGCCATCGACCGCTTCGCCTCGATCATCACTGCTCCCGGAACCGACTGCGATTTCGTCTCGCGCTTTTTCGCCCCCGCCAAGGGCGTGCCCGAGGACCCCGTCACCGGATCGGCCCACTGCACGCTGATTCCCTACTGGGCCGCGCGCCTCGGCAAGACGAAGCTGTTCGCCCGCCAGGTTTCCCCGCGCGGAGGCGAGCTGTGGTGCGAACATCGCGGCGACCGCGTGACCATCGCTGGAAAGGCTGCGGCGTATCTCGAAGGGACGATCGTTGTACCCTAGTTGATTCATGCCCGTTCGCATCTCGCTCTTTGTCACGTGCATTGTCGATCAGCTCTTCCCGAAGGTCGGCATCGCCATGGCTGACGTGCTCGAACGCCTGGGCTGCGAGCTGGAGTTTCGCGAAGGACAAACCTGCTGCGGCCAGCCAGCCTTCAACTCCGGCTACCGCGACGAGGCCCGCACGGTCGCCGAGCATTTCCTGGCCACCTTCGACGGTGCTGAACACATCGTCGTTCCGTCCGGCTCCTGCGCCTCGATGATCGCGCATCACTTTTCTGAGATGTTCCCTGGCGACAAGCGCGTTCACGCACTGGAGCCTCGCGTCTGGGAGTTTTCTCAGTTCCTGACCGACGTTCTGAATGTCGAAGACGTCGGCGCGGCGCTCGAGGCCACCGCCACTTATCACGACGGCTGCCACTCCCTGCGTGAAATGCGCATCAAGAGCGGTCCGCGCAGGCTGCTTCAAAACGTCCGCGGCCTGAGGCTCGTCGAACTCGATCCCCCCGAGGAATGCTGCGGCTTCGGCGGCACCTTTTCGGTGAAATTTCCCGAAATTTCCGGCGCCATGGTGCGCACTAAAATCGAGGCGATCGAACGTACGGGCGCCAGCGCCGTCATCTCCACCGATCCCAGCTGTCTGATGCAGATCCAGGGCGCGCTGCATCGCGCGGGCTCGAAGATCCGCACGATGCATCTCGCGGAGGTGCTAGCGTGTCGTTGAACAAGAAAAGATGAAGACCCCCGACGTCTCCGCCGCCCTCGGCGACAAGAAGCTCCAACTCGCGATCTACTCCGCCACCGGCCGCATGGCCGAGCGCAGGCGCGAAATTGTGGCTCAAAACGTCCTGCCGGATTATCAGGACCTGCGCCAGCACGCGCACAACATCAAGAAGCACACGCTAGATCATCTTGACTACTACCTGGAACAGCTCGAACGCAGCATCGAATCGCGCGGCGGCAAGGTGATCTGGGCCAAGGACGGCGCGGAAGCCTGCGCGTTCATCCAGAAACTGGCGCGCGAGCGCGGCGTGAAGGTCATCGTCAAATCCAAATCGATGACCACCGAGGAGATCGACCTCAACGAACACCTCGAACAAGACGGACGGGAGACTGTCGAGACTGACCTCGGCGAATACATCCTGCAGTTGGCCGGCGAAAAACCGTTCCACATCATCGCCCCTGCGCTGCACAAGACCAAGGAAGACGTTTCCGGAATTTTTGAAAAGCATCTGCACTCGCAGCCCGAAAGCACGCCTGAGGGCCTGACGAAAATCGCCCGCATTGCCCTGCGCGAGAAATTTCTCCAAGCGGGCCTCGGCATTACCGGTGCGAATTTCCTGGTCGCCGATTCCGGCGCGGTTGTCATCGTCGAAAATGAAGGCAACGCGCGCCTTTCCTGCTCGGCTCCGAAGATTCACGTCGCCGTCGCGGGCATAGAAAAGCTGATCCCGCGCGCGCAGGACCTGGGCGTGTTCCTGAAGCTGCTCGCCCGCAGCGCGACCGGTCAGGCGTTAAGTGTTTACACGTCCTTCGTCGCGGGAGCCAAGCGCTCCGGCGAGCCCGACGGCCCCGAGGAATTCTATCTCGTCCTCCTAGACAACGGCCGTACCAAGCTCCTGGCCGACCAATCGAAGCGCCAGTCGCTCTACTGCATCCGCTGCGGCGCGTGTCTGAATCACTGCCCTGTGTATCGCAAGATCGGCGGCTATAACTATCCTTGGGTGTACTCCGGGCCCATCGGAAAAATTCTCACGCCGCAATTCAAAGGTTTCCACGACGATCCCTGGGTGCCCTTCGCCTCCAGTCTCTGCGGAGCCTGCGGCGAAGTCTGCCCGGTGAAGATCGAAATCCCGCGCATTCTGCTCGAGCTGCGCGCCGACATAGCCAAGCAGGAAGGCGACCGCGCCGAAAAGCTCGCCTTCCGCATATGGGCCTGGGTCATGCGGCATCCGAAGCTGTTCGGACGCCTCGGTTCACTCTCCTCCGCGGCCATCGAGTCGCTGCCAGGATTCCTTGCCGTCGGTCCGATCAAGAACTGGCTCAGCCAGCGCGACCTTCCCGAACCTCCCAAGCAGAGCTTCCGCGACTGGTGGAAAAAACGATGACCTCGCGCGAGGAAATTCTCGGCAACATCCGCGCGGCCCTGAAACGTCAGCCAAATGAGCCCGTTCCCTCCCCGCCGCCCGCTCTGCTGCGCGAAGGCTCGGCGGACAATCTGGTTGATCAATTCAAAACAGCATTTGAGGCGCTGGGCGGAAATGCGGTCCTGGTGAAAACGGCTGCGGAAGCCCAAATCGCTGTGGAAGAACTCCTCAATGGCCGCACGTTTATGACCTCGGTGAAAATGCGCGGCGGCGAATTCTCCCGCGACGCGTGCGCCTCCGCCGAGGTCGGCATCACCTCAGCCGATTACGCGCTGGCCGACACCGGATCACTCGTGATCTTCACCGAATCGGGGGAGTCGCGTCTCTTGTCGCTGCTTCCGCCCTGCCATATAGCAGTGATCGAGCGCTCCAAGATCGTGCCGAGCCTCGACGACCTTCTCCGCCAGCGACCGATGCCCGGCGAAAACTCCAGCGCGATGGTGATCATTACCGGCCCGAGCCGCACCGGCGACATCGAGATGAGGTTGGTGCGAGGCGTCCATGGCCCGGGTGAGGTTCACGTCGTCATTGTCGATGAGATGTAACCCTTCCCGTTAGGTAGGCATCACACGGCTATGAAACTACCATTAGCCATTTGTGTGTTGGCTTTCTCAGGGGCGGCATTTGGTCAGGTCGCCGAATTTTGGTTCAGCGCGGGTGAATCGTTATTTTGGGATCGGGGGCTCGGTTCCACAGACCCTGTGCTGGGCTCGCCGAACGATTTCCAAATCGGCCAGGACGGCTTCCGCTTCGGCTTCCGCTTCGATCTGAACCCCGGCGACCGCGTCGGCTATGAGATGAATTATGCGTACACGCGCGCCTCGCTCCTCTACGGCGGCATTTCGGAAGGCTTCGGCGAGCACACCGTCTCCGGCGACGCCCTCTACCACTTCGTGAAGCGAGACTCGCGCGTGCGGCCCTTTGTGTCGGCCGGACTCGGCTTCAGCAATTTTGTGGAGCCGGGCCAGTCGGCGGCCTATGGCGGCGGATCCAATGAATTCGAGGTAAACTACGGCGGCGGCGTAAAGGTGAAGGCATTTTCCAAATGGGGCCACGATTGGGGCTTCCGCGTGGACCTTCATCAATTCCAATACTTCTCCAAACCGTTCGGTTTGTATTTCTCCAACGGAAAGCTTCAGCAGACGGAAATATCCGCTGGATTCGGTATCCTCTTTTAGTCAACGCTCGAACGTTGCATAATCAGGAGTGAATGAATCCGCGGTTTGCTCTGATCGTCCTTGCCGCTGTTTCTCTGCGTCCGGCTCTCGGATTGGACCCGAACCGGACCCTCACACAGTATTATCACCGCATCTGGCAGGCGCAGCAGGGGCTCCCTGAGGGAACCATCTACACCATCCTTCAAACTCATGAAGGATACCTGTGGCTCGGCACGCAAGGCGGCCTCATCCGCTTCGACGGTGTGCGTTTCGACAAGTTCGAGAATATCCGGCGCACTCCCTCGGCCAACGCCTGGATTCGCGGCGCCGTCGAGGACTCGCGCCATGCCCTCTGGCTCAGCACGGCGGATTCCGGCCTGCTGCGCGTCGACGGCGATACCGTCCAACGCTTCCTTCCGTCGGAAAACGTGCAGTGTCTGGCCAAGTCCAGGAACGGCGACATCTGGGCCTGCGCGGCCCAAGGGATCGCGCGCGTCACGGCAGACGGGAAGTTGACCATTTACTCCACGGTGGAGGGCCTCGCCAGCAAGAATACGCGGGCCGTGTGTGAAGGCGGCGATGGAACCATCTGGGTGGCGAGCGACAACAAGAGTCTCAACGCCTGGGATGGCGCCAGATTCATCCCGCGGAAACTGCAGAAGCTTCCCGCCGATGGCACCATCCGGGCGATGGAATGCTCCGGAGACGGAGTCTGGGTCGGCAGCGCGGAGGGCCTGCTGCACGTGACTCCGTCCGGCGAACGATTGTTCACGGTCAAGGACGGGCTCGCTGACACGCGCGTCCTGTGCCTGTCGCGCGGCCGCGACGGCAGCCTATGGGTGGGCACGCGCAACGGCTTCAGCCGGATGCGCAATGGAGAAATCGAAAGCTATCGGCCGGAAGAGGGACTGTCGCAGAGTACCGTCTACTCCATTGTGGAGGACGCGGAAGGCAGCCTGTGGGTGGGTACGAAAAACGGCCTCAATCAGTTCCTGAGCGGGCGCGCGCTTCCGTACACCGCCAAGGAAGGCCTCCCTTCCAATGAAACCGGCCCGATCCTGCAGGACAAGGCAGGCACCATCTGGATCGGCATGTTGGGCGCGGGCCTGTCCCGTTTCGACGGCAGGAAGTTCGCGACCCTGACCACCGCGCAGGGCCTGGCATCGAACACCGTGTACGCTCTCGCCGAGGATCACCAGGGAGCGCTGTGGGCGGGAACCACGGCGGGCATCGATATGCTCCGCGAAGGCCGGATCGCCAGGCATTATGCCACCGGGCAAGGTTTGCCCGCGGCCAGCGTACGGGCGCTGTTTATCGACCACAAGGGAACTCTTTGGGTCGGAACGGAGAAAGGGCCGGCGAGCCTCCGTGACGGCGCCTTCTCCGTTCCTGCCGGAATCCCTCCCGAGTTGCGCGGCACCATCGCCGCCATTGGCGAGGACCGCGAGGGACGAATTCTGTTCGCCCTGGAGCACGCCAGTCTGTATATATACGAGAACGGAGCAGCCCGTGAGTTGCTCGATAACGGAGCACCGGTTCGCGACGTGGATGCCATCTATCTCGATCCCGATGGCGGAATCTGGATCGGCACGCAAGGCTTCGGGCTGAAACTGCTGGACCGAGGGCGCATCACCACTTTCCTCATCCGCGATGGCATGTTCGACAACGAGATTTACGGCGTCATGCTGGACCGCAAGGATCGTCTGTGGATGGCTTGCAGCAAGGGCCTCTTTTCAGTAAGACGCTCGGACTTGGTCAAATTCGCCAATGGCGGCCTGAAGAAGCTGTTGAGCACCACCTACAGCCCCATGGACGCGCTGCGCACCATCGAGTGCCGTTCCGGCGTGCAGCCCGGATCGATTCACACGAGCGACGGCCGCCTATGGTTCTCGACCATCCGCGGCCTTTACGTGTTCGATCCGAACCACCTCACGCTGAACATCCCCGCGCCGCCGGTGGTGATTGAGGAAACCACGGTGAACGGGGAACCGGTTGCACCGCAAGCGATCGGCGCGATTCCTCCAGGTCTGAAAAATCTCGAATTCACATATACCGGCCTCACGTTCGTCCAGCCGAATCGCGTGAAGTTCCGTTACATGCTGGAGGGATTCGACAAGAATTGGATCGATGCGGGTACGCGGCGCGAGGCGTTTTACACTAATCTGCCACCGGCCAAGTACCGCTTCCGCGTGACTGCCTGCAATGCCGACGCGGTGTGCAATGAAGCCGGCGCGGAGGTCGCGTTCTCGCTCGCCCCGCACTTCTATCAGCAGCCTTGGTTCGCCGTGCTGTGCGTGCTGGGGCTGGCCTTGGCCGGCTGGAGCATTTACCAGATGCGCATCCACCGCCTGCGGGAACAATTCAACATCATTCTCACGGAGCGCAGCCGCATCGCGCGCGAGCTGCACGATACGCTGATTCAGGGCCTTAGCGGCATCACGATGGAGATGCAGGCGCTCGCCGCCCGGCTCCGCTCACCCGAGGAACGCGCCAAGCTGGAGGAAATCGTGCGTGACGCCGGAACGTGCCTTCGCGAAACCAGGCGCTCCGTTGCCGGCTTGCGCAGCGCCCGGGGACCCGGTTCAGGACTCGCCGCCGCCATCGCCGAGGCGGCCAAGCACATCACCGAAGCGAAAGCCGTGCGGTTGAGATTGCGCCTCGGTAAGAGCCCGGCCGATCTTTCGCCGGAAGTGCAGTATAACCTGCTGCGGATCGCCTCGGAGGCGATGAATAACTCGGTGAAACATTCCGGAGCCAAATCGATAGAAGTTGCCATGGAATCAACGGCGGAACAGTTGAAGCTCTCGGTGCGCGACGACGGCTCCGGTTTTTCGCGCGAGAATGGTAACGTGGGGCCGGGTCATTACGGTCTAATTGGTATGCGCGAACGCGCCGCGCAGATCGGGGCCGAACTTGAAGTAGACACAGAACCGGGACGCGGCACGACGATCACGGTGCTGCTACCGGCCGGATCAAGGCAGACTGCGGGAGTACATATATCATGACCACATCGGGCACTATGCAGAACGGCACAGGGATCGGAAGCGACGGAACATCCGTGATCCGCGTTTTGTGCGTCGACGACCATCCGCTGGTGCGGAAAGGCATCGCCTCCATACTGGCCAACGAGGCCGATATGGTTTTGGTTGGCGAAGCGGGCAGCGGCCGCGAAGCAGTGGCTCTGTTTAAGGAACATCATCCGGACGTTGTATTGATGGACTTGCGCATGCCTGATCTGGACGGCACGACCGCCACGCGCCTGATCCGCCAGGAGACGCCCGACGCGCGCATCATCGCCCTGACCAGCTACGACGGAGACCAGGACATCTACCGGGCCCTCGAAGCAGGCGTGCGAGGCTATATCCTGAAGGAAATGGTGCACACCGAGGTCGTTAAGGCTATTCGCACCGTTTACTCCGGAAAACGGCTGATGCCCCAGGAGGTCGCCGAGCGGCTCAGCGAATACTTCCCGCAAGTGGCCCTCACGCCGCGCGAGGTGGAAGTGCTCGGCTGCGTGGCCAAAGGTATGGCAAATAAAGAGATCGCGGAACGCCTGGGAACCGCCAGCGGCACCGTGAAGATGCATATCCAGAACATCCTCGCCAAACTTGGCGCCTCGGATCGCACTCACGCGGTGACCATCGCCATGGAGCGAGGCATTCTGCATCTGAACCCCTAAGCGCTTTCCCACCAATAACTTATCCAGGTACTCCAAATGGCATATCAGGATATTTGTCTGAAGACAGTCGCCTAATCGCTTGGCAAAAGCGATAATGATTTAATTCGTTTTATCTCCGTATGAGCCCTGAAAATCCTAAGACTGCTCCGGCGGCCAAGGCGACGCCCGCCAAGAAGAGTTATGGGTGGATCTGGTTCCTCCTGCTACTTGTAGTAGCGGGAGCTGCCGCCTACCTGTGGTATCCACGCATTGCTGAAGGCCAATCGAAGGCCCAGAAGAGCGCCAAGGACGACAAGGCTTGGATGGCCGGGCGCCCCGTACCCGTCATCGCCGCCTTGTCCCGGCAAGGCGATATGCCGGTTTATCTAAATGGTCTCGGCAACGTGACGGCGTTCAACACCGTGACGGTCCGTTCGCGCGTGGACGGCCAGATCATGAAGGTCGCCTTCACCGAAGGCCAGTTGGTGAAGGAAGGCGATCTTTTGATCGAGATTGACCCGCGTCCGTTCCAGGTTCAGTTGGCGCAGGCCGAAGCGCAGAAGGCCCGCGACACCGCCCTGCTGCAAAACGCTCTGCTCGACCGCGAGCGCTACAAGGTTCTCTACACCCAGGAAGCGATTCCCAAACAGCAGTTGGACACTCAGCTCGCCACCGTGGCTCAGATCGAAGCTACGATCAAGAGCGATCAGGCCGCCATCGATAACGCGAAGCTGCAGTTGGTCTACTGTCACATCACGTCCCCGCTCACCGGGCGGATCGGGCTCCGGCTGGTGGATCAGGGCAACATCGTCCATGCTACGGACACGACAGGCCTGGTGGTGATCACGCAGCTGCAGCCCATCGCCGTGCTGTTCAACATCGCCGAGGATAGCCTGCCTGCCGTGCGAAAGAAAATGCAGGGCGGGAGCCTGCGCGTCGACGCATATGATCGCGATCTGAAAGCAAGACTCGCGCAAGGCAAGCTGCTCACCATCGATAACCAAATCGATCAGTCCACGGGAACCGTGCGCTTCAAGGCGCAATTCGAAAATGAGGACAACTCGCTGTTCCCGAATCAGTTCATCAACGCCAGGCTGCTGCTCGATATGAGGCACAACGCGGTGATCATTCCGAATGCCGCCATCCAGCGCAGCCCTCAATCGGCCTTCGTTTACGTGGTGAAGCCGGACAATACCGCAGAGGTTCGCCGCATCGTCACCACGCTCGCCGAGGGCGATGAGGCCGCCGTGGACAGCGGCCTGGAGCCGGGCGAAGCTGTCGTGATCGACGGAGTCGACAAGCTACAGCAGGGGACCAAGGTTTCGGTGCATATGGCCGCCCCAAAGGGCGTGCGCGGTTAAAAAATGAGCCCGTCCCGTCCGTTCATTCTACGGCCGGTGGCAACCGCCTTACTAATGGCGGGGTTGCTGCTGGTGGGCGCAGTCGCCTATAAACAGCTGGCCGTTTCGGCCCTGCCCCAGGTGGACTATCCCACCATTCAGGTGGTCACGTTCTACCCCGGCGGAAGCCCTGACGTGATGGCATCTTCCGTCACCGCTCCGCTGGAGCGCCAGTTCGGCCAGGTGCCTGGCCTGAATCAGATGACGTCCACCAGTTCGGCCGGAAGCTCCGTCATCACCCTGCAGTTCGCCCTGGAGCTGAATATCGATGTGGCCGAGCAGCAGGTACAGGCCGCGATCAACGCGGCCCAGACGTTCCTGCCGCGGGACCTGCCAAATCCTCCCATCTACAGCAAGACCAATCCGGCCGACACGCCGATCATCACGCTCGGCCTGACCTCGAAGACCATGCCGTTGTCCAAGGTCGAGGATTACGCAGACACGCGCCTGGCCCAGAAAATCTCCCAGTTGCCCGGCGTAGGACTGGTGAGCATTTCCGGCGGGCAGAAGCCTTCGGTGCGCATTCAGGCCAACCCCATGGCGCTCTCTTCCTACCACCTCAATCTGGAGGATCTGCGGGCCGCTCTCGTCGCCGCCAATGTCAATCAGGCCAAGGGAAGCTTCGATGGGCCCCAGAACGCCTACACCATCGGCGCCAACGATCAGCTCCTCACCAGCGCGGATTACAAGCCGCTGGTGGTCGCCTATCGCAACGGGGCTCCTGTGACGCTGTCGGATGTGGCCGACGTCATCGACGACGCGGAAAATGTAAAGCTCGCCGCCTGGATGAACGAGACGCCCGCGGTGATCGTCAATATTCAGCGTCAGCCTGGCGCCAACATCATCGACGTGGTCGATCGCGTCAAGAAACTCCTGCCGCAGCTCCGCGCCTCTCTGCCCAGCGCTATCGAAACGACCATCCTCACCGACCGCACGGTCACCATCCGCGCCTCGGTCGAGGACGTGCAGTTCGAACTGATGCTCACCATAGCGCTGGTTGTGATGGTGATCTTCCTGTTTCTGCGGACGCTGGCCGCGACGGTGATTCCCAGCGTCGCCGTGCCGCTGTCGCTGGTCGGCACCTTCGGCGTGATGTACCTGCTCGGCTACAGCCTGAACAATCTCACCCTGATGGCCCTCACCATCTCCACCGGATTCGTGGTGGACGACGCCATCGTGATGATTGAAAACATCGCCCGCTACATCGAGGAAGGCGATCCGCCGATGCAGGCGGCATTGAAGGGCGCCGAGCAGATTGGCTTCACGATTCTCTCGTTGACCGTGTCGCTCATCGCCGTGCTGATTCCCTTGCTGTTCATGGGCGACATCGTCGGCCGCCTTTTCCGCGAGTTCGCCATCACGCTGAGCGTCACGATCCTGCTGTCCGCCGTCGTCTCCCTCACGCTGACGCCGATGATGTGCGCGCGCCTTCTGAAGCACAAGCCGGAATCCGAACAAGGGCGCTTTTACCGCGTCTCCGAGCACGCCTTCCAGAGCATCATCGCGTTCTATGGACGCACACTTCAGGTCATCCTGCGTCATCAGTTCCTTACATTGATGGTCGCCGCCGGAACGCTGGCCGCGACAGTGATTCTCTTCATCATGATTCCCAAGGGATTCTTCCCGGTGCAGGACACCGGCGTGATTTTGGGCGTCTCCGAAGCCGCGCAGACCGTCTCGTTCCCGGCCATGGCGCGGGCGCAGCAGGAACTCGCCCACATCATCCTGAAGGACCCCGCCGTATCCAGCCTGTCTTCGTTCATCGGCGTCGACGGCACCAACACCACCATCAACAGCGGCCGCATCCAGATCAATCTGAATCCCATCGAGGAGCGCCACATCAGCGCCAGCGATATCATCCGCCGCCTGCAGGCGGAGCTGGCGAGGGTGGAAGGCATCACGCTGTACATGCAGCCTGTGCAGGACCTCACCGTCGAGGATCGCGTCAGCCGCACGCAGTTTCAGTACAGCCTGGAAGATCCTGACGCCCGCGAACTCGCCACCTGGGCGCCGCAGTTCATCGCCAAGTTGCAAAAGCTGCCAGCGCTGCGCGACGTCGCCAGCGATCAACAGAACGGCGGCCTTTTGGCCCGGCTCGTCATCGACCGGCAGACCGCCGCCCGTTTCGGCATCACGCCGCAGATGGTGGACGACACGCTGTACGACGCCTTCGGCCAGCGCCAGGTGTCCATCATGTTCACGCAGTTGAACCAGTACCGCGTGGTTCTGGAAGTCAAGCCCGACCTGCAACGCAATCCGCAGGAGCTGCGGAACATCTACATCCGCGGCACGCAGACCAGCACGATGACGCCCAGCTCCAGCCAAACCGCCTCCGCGCAGAGCAATGCAGCCGCGGGCGGATCGGCCAGCGCGGCCACCGTCGCCGCGCCCGCCGCCGGACAGGTTCCCCTAAGCGCGTTCACGCACTTCGAGCCAGGAACCACGCCCCTGGCTGTCAATCACCAGGGCCAGTTCCCGGTGGTGACCATTTCGTTCAACCTCGCGCCCGGCGCATCGATCGGCGATGCTGTGGACGCTATCAACGCGGCAAAAGACGAATTGCACCTGCCCGCGAGCATCCAGGCGACGTTCCAGGGCACCGCGGCCGCGTTCCAGGCCTCGCTCAGCAACGAGCCGATTCTGATCCTGGCGGCGCTCGTCACCGTCTACATCGTTCTCGGCGTGCTCTATGAAAGCTATATCCATCCGTTGACGATTCTGTCCACCCTGCCCTCGGCCGGCGTCGGCGCGCTGCTCGCGCTGATGCTGTTCCATGAGGATTTCAGCGTCATCGCCCTGATCGGCATCATCCTGCTGATCGGCATCGTGGAAAAGAACGCCATCATGATGATCGACTTCGCTCTCGAAGCCGAGCGCAAGGAGGGCCGGGAGCCCTTGGACGCCATTTACCAGGCCTGCCTGCTTCGCTTCCGCCCGATCGTCATGACCACCCTGGCCGCCATGCTCGCCGGCGTTCCGCTCGCCATGGGAACCGGCACGGGAGCCGAGTTGCGCCGCCCTCTGGGCATCGCCATTGTCGGCGGGCTGATCTTCAGCCAGTTGCTTACGCTCTATACCACGCCGGTGATCTACCTGTTCTTTGACCGCGTCGCGCGGCGCATGACTGGCCGTAGTGGAGCGGGCGTCGTTGTCCGGCGTCCCGGTCTCGACCCGAATCCGGAGCACGCATGAGCATCTCCGAGCCATTCATCCACCGCCCCGTCGCCACCACGCTGCTGACGCTTGCTCTGGGCCTGGCCGGCGGCGTCGCGTATTTCTTTCTGCCCGTCGCGCCGCTGCCTGAAGTCGAGTTCCCCACTATTCAGGTAGGCGCGGGGCTGCCCGGCGCGAGCCCGGAAACCATGGCCTCCTCCGTCGCCACGCCTCTGGAGCGGCAGTTCGGACGCATCGCCGGCCTGAATGAGATGACCTCCTCGAGTTCGCTTGGGAGCTGCAGCATCACCATGCAGTTCGACCTGAGCCGCAACATCGACGCCGCCGCACGCGACGTGCAGGCCGCCATCAACGCCGCCCGCGGCCAATTGCCCTCCACCCTGCCCCAGAATCCGAACTGGCGCAAAGTCAATCCGGCGGATTCCCCGATTCTGATGGTTGCCTTGACCTCGGACACCATGCGCCCCGGCGACATCTATGACATCGCGTCCTCCGTCCTGCAGCAGAAACTGGCGCAGATGAGGGGCGTGGGGCAGGTCTTCGTGGGCGGAGGCGCTCTGCCCGCGGTTCGCGTGGACGTCAATCCCACGCTGCTCAATCATTTTGGCCTCGGCCTGGAGGACGTGCGCGCCATGCTCGGCGCGGCCAACGTCAACCGCCCGAAAGGCGAATTTCACGACGACAACCGCTCCTGGACCATCGCCGCCACCGATCAGCTTCGCTTCGCCGACGAGTACAAACCCCTGGTGGTCGCGTATAAGAACGGCGCCGCGGTGACATTGGGCGATGTCGCTAAGGTCACCGATTCGGTGGAGGACATCCGCAGCATCGGTTTCGCCAACCGCGAGCAGTCCATCCTGCTGATCGTCTTCCGCGTCCCGGGCGCAAATATCATCGACACAGTCGACCGCGTCCGCGCCGCTCTTCCGCAACTCCAAGCGGAAATTCCGGCCGCCATTCACATGCGCGTCATCATGGACCGGACGATCACCATTCGCAATTCCGTCCATGACGTCGAGATCTCCCTCGGCATCTCCATTTGCCTGGTGATCATGGTGGTGTTCTTCTTCCTGCGCAGCGTGCGCACCACCCTGATTCCCAGCGTGGCCGTTCCCTTCTCGCTGGTGGGCACCTTCGGCGTGCTGTACCTGTTCGGCTACTCCATCGACAACCTGTCGCTGATGGCGTTGACCATCGCCACCGGATTCGTCGTCGACGACGCCATCGTCGTCATTGAAAACATCACCCGCTATCTCGAGGAAGGCATGCAGCCGATGGCCGCCGCGCTCAAAGGCGCCGCGGAGATCGGCTTCACCGTGCTTTCCATCAGCATCTCGCTGATCGCCGTATTCCTGCCGATCCTGCTGATGGGCGGAATTGTCGGCCGCCTGTTCCGGGAATTCGCCGTCACGCTCTCCGCCGCGATCCTCGTCTCGCTGGCCATTTCCCTCACTGCCACGCCGATGATGTGTGCGCGCCTGCTGCGCCCGCATGAAGAAGAGCGCGAGCACGGCTGGATCTACCGGCTCAGCGAAAACGGTTTCAACGCGATCCTGAAGGGCTACGACAAATCCTTGACCTGGGTGCTGCGCCACCAGTTCCTCACCTTGATGGTCACGCTATCCACCGTCGCCCTCACCGTCTATCTCTACATCGCCATCCCGAAGGGATTTTTCCCGCAGCAGGACACCGGCCGCCTTACCGGCTCCATTCAGGCCGACCAGGCCACTTCCTTCCAGGCGATGAAAGACCGGTTGTTGCAGATCAACACCATCATGACGCAGGACCCGGCCGTCGAGGTACTCAATTCCTTCACGGGCGGCGGCGGATTCGGAGGCGGCGGCGTCAACTCCGGACGCATGTTCGTCATGCTCAAGCCTCTGAGGGAGCGAAAGATCAACTCCGACGAAGTCATCGCCAGGCTTCGTCCAAATCTGTCCAAAGTCCCCGGTGTCAGCCTCTTCCTGCAATCCGTCCAGGATCTGCGCATCGGCGGACGCCAGAGCGGCGCGCAGTATCAGTACACGCTGCAAAGCGACAGCGTGCGCGATCTGAACGAATGGGCGCCGCAGGTCTTCCGCAAATTGCGGACGCTACCCGAGATCGCCGACGTCAACACCGACCAGCAGGATAAGGGCCTGGAAGCCTCCCTCGTGGTCGACCGCGTCACCGCCGGCCGCCTCGGCATCACGCAGCAGAATATCGACGACACGCTCTACGACGCCTTCGGCCAGCGCCAGGTCTCCACCATGTACACGCCGCTCAATCAATATCACGTGGTGATGGAGGCCGATCAGCAGTTCTGGCAGAATCCCGACGGCCTGAAATACATTTACGTCGAAGGGCCCAAGAAAACCCAAATCCCGCTGAGCGCGGTGACGCATTACGTCGCCTCCACCACGCCGCTCTCTGTGAATCACCAGGGCCAATTCCCCTCGGTCACCATCTCCTTCAACATCCCGGTCGGCCTCGCCCTGGGCGACGCAGTCCCCGCCATCGAGCAGGCCACGCGCGAGATCGGCCTGCCCTCCAACGTGAAGGGCAGCTTCGCGGGCACTGCGCAGGCGTATCAGGATTCGCTGGCCAGTGAGCCCATCCTGATTGCGGCGGCCCTGGTAACCGTTTACATCGTTCTGGGCGTCCTTTATGAGAGCCTGATTCATCCGGTGACGATTCTGTCCACGCTGCCCTCGGCCGGTGTCGGCGCGCTGCTGGCGCTCAAAGCCACCGGCAACGAGCTGAATGTCATCTCGCTCATCGGAATTATTCTGCTCATCGGCATCGTGAAGAAAAACGCCATCATGATGATCGACTTCGCCATCGCCGCGGAGCGCAAGGAGAAGAAGACGCCGGAGCAGGCCATTTATCAGGCCTGCCTGCTGCGCTTCCGCCCCATCACCATGACCACCATGGCCGCGCTGCTGGGCGGCATGCCCATCGCGCTCGGGCGAGGCGTGGGCAGCGAAATGCGGCGCCCGCTGGGAATTGCAATCGTCGGGGGACTGTTGTTCAGCCAGATGCTGACGCTCTATACCACGCCGGTGGTTTATCTCTATCTCGACCGGATGCGGCTGCGCTGGGCCCGGTGGAAACATCCTGCCCCGGCAGGAACCTCCGAGCCGGCCGAAGCCTGAAGCAGGGGACTTACAGTATGCTGAAAATCGACGTTAGGTTTGACAGGGACAGCGACGCGACGGTCGCCTTAGCGGGAAAATGCTGCGGCAACTCGCTGGGGGAACTGCGCCGCGCCATTCAGCGCGCGCGCCAGGCCCACAAACATGTGGTGCTCGACCTGAGCGAGGTAACCTTGCTGGACAAGCCGAGCGCCCAGTTTCTTGCGGCGCAGGCGCGGGAAGACGTCACGTTGAGAAATTGTCCGGAATATATACAGCCTTGGATTTACCGGGAGTGTTCGCAATGAGAGGGTTTGGAAAATGGATCGCCGTGGGTGCGCTCACGCTCCTGGCGGCCTCGTGCACCGTGGGACCGAAATACGTCCGGCCGACGTCCGCCGCCGCGCCGAATTTCAAGGAGCCCCTGCCCGACGCTTACAAAGAGATGACCGGCTGGAAAACGGGACAGCCACGCGACGAAGTTACGCGCGGCAAATGGTGGGAGATTTTCGGCGACCCCGATCTCAACGCGCTCGAGGAGCAGATCGACCTCAATAACCAGAACATCGCTCAGGCCGAGGCGAGTTTCCGCAGCGCCCGCGCCGCGGTCCGCGTAGCGCGTTCCGGATTGTTCCCTCAGGTCACGACGGCGCCCTCGGTGAGCGGCTCGCAGAGTTCCGGCAACACCTCGATCGGCACCTTCAAGACGTCTCCGAACGCGATGTTCAGCCTGCCCTTCGACGCATCCTGGGAAGCCGACGTGTGGGGTAAGGTGCGCAAAGGAATCGAGGCGAACATCGAAACCGCCCAGGCTTCGGCTGGCGATCTCGAAACGCTGCGCCTCAGCCTCCAGGCAGAGCTCGCGCTCGATTATTTCCTGCTTCACGGCCAGGACGCGGTGAAGCAGTTGCTCGATACCACCGTCGGGGCCTATCAGAAGGCGCTCGACTTGACTAATAATCGCTACAATCAGGGCGTCGCCTCGCAGATCGACGTCACGCAGGCGCGCACCCAGCTCGAACAGACCCGGGCCCAATCCACCGATACTCAGGTCAGCCGCGCGCAACTGGAGCATGCCATCGCGATCCTCACGGGAAAGCCTCCCTCAGCGCTCACGATTCCGGCAAAGGTGATCAAAATTACGCCGCCGCCCGTTCCCGTCGGCATCCCCTCGCAGCTTCTGGAGCGCCGGCCCGACATCGCCGCCAATGAGCGACGCGTCGCCGCCGCCAACGCGAACGTGGGCGTGGCGCAGGCCGCATTTTATCCCGATATCACGCTCAGCGCGGCAGGAGGCCTTCAAGGAACCAGCCTGGTGAATCTGTTCACCTGGCCCAGCCACTTCTGGTCCCTCGGGTCCACGGTTTCCTATACGCTGCTTGATTTCGGGAAGCGCCAAGGCACGCTCGAACAGGCGCAGGCCGCCTACGACTCCGCCGTCGCGGCGTACCGGCAAAGCGTGTTGCAGGCTTTCCAAGACGTGGAAGACAACCTGTCCGCGCTCCGTATCCTCGATGAGGAAGCGCGTGAGCAAGCGGTCGCCGTCGCCGCCGCCGAACGCTCGCTCGAACTTGCCAACAACCAGTATCAGGGCGGCATTACCGCTTATCTGCAGGTGATCACCGCGCAGGCCATCGCGCTCAATAACGAGCAGGTCGCCGTCGAGCTTCTGATCAAGCGCCAGGCCGCCTGCGTAGCGCTCATCAAGGCCATCGGCGGAGACTTCAACGTCGCCGGCCTGCCCAAACCCAAGGAAATTGCCCCTTGGAAGGGCGTGCAGAAGGTGGCGGAGAAGGTTCCGGCTGCCACGCAGCAATAGTATTAACGAGCGGAGCCTTGGCGAGTGGACGCAGTTTTTGCTTCGGGCATCGTGAGGGTCAACGCCATGGCTGCCCAACTGGTGGCGGCCGAGGAGATCCATTGGTCGTGGCCGCCGGGAAATCCGTCGTCAAAATAGGGCTGAAACGCCAGGGCGCGGGACTTGGTGAACCACGACCCGTCGGTCTGCTGTGTCGTCAGCAGATATTCAACGCCGCGCTTGTACCCGGGATCGGTCACCGGCAAACCCCCGATTTGCAGTGAAACCAGCGCCTTGCCGGTGGCGTAAGCCGAACTTTCCATGGTGGGCAGATCGGACCACCCGCCATCGGAACGCTGGGCGGCCAGCAATTCCTTGACGGCCCGCATGGTCGTGGCTCTATCCGTACTCGCCCAACCAAGGCCGGCGGCGCGCCAACCGAGATCATCGGTATTCAAGGGCTTAGCCGCCGCAATCCATGACGCGGCACGCTGGATCGCTTTTTCGTAGTCGGCGCGGCCCAATTTTGGCGCATACAGCTGGAGCGCTCGCATGGAGAGCGCCGTCTGGCCGATATAGTCCAGGCAGATCGGGGGACGCGTGTCGGCTTTGGGATAAGCCCAGGAGCCATCGGGCATTTGGTGATTCTCCAGATAGATGGCGACGGCATCGGTGTCGAGGTCGGCCGGCTGGTTTTCGGCGTGCAGTCCCAACAGTGCGTAAGCCAGCACATTCGGGCCGAAGTTGTCGCCGACGGGAACGAAAAAGCCTTGATGGTGCCGGTCCCGCGATGCTTGCAAGACTTTTAGGTTGGCCCGTACTTGCTCCGCCGCGCTTTTCTCATCGATGCGGAAGGCGCGGGTGCGCGCCAGCCCAATGGCCATCGCCGGGATGCTGTCATTATGGCAGGAGAAACACCCCGCCTTCGGGATGAAATTGGCGTCCGAGCGCTGAAGCAGGGGAAGGCTATCCTGAACGGCCTTCTGCGCCGAGTTCTCGCGGCGGGGATTGAGGACCGGAGCCGCATACGGCCCGCCGGGCTTGGCGCCCGCGTTCACCAGAACATCCACCACCGGAGTGTTGCCGCGTAATTTCGCGATGTCGAGCGCGGTCCAACCCGTGTCGGTTCCGTTGGCGTGGCCGTCTTTCGCGTTCACGTTCGCGCCCTTCTCGATCAGCAGCTTCACGGCGTCCGCCGGCAGCAGATCGGAGCCCGCGGCGTACATCAGAGGCGTGCGGCCGAACGAGTCGGCCGCGTTGACATCCGCGCCGTGATCGATCAGCATCCGGATGGTCTTCGCATCGGCCATGTTCGCGGAGTCCTGCAGGGAGCCGGTGTACACGGCCTTGTCGGAGATGCGGGCCGTGAGAAGATCCACGCACTTCGCACATTCGAGCGCGATGGCGATGGAAAGCGCCGCCTGCCCGGCGGCTTTGGCATCCGCGCCGTGGTCGATGAGCACCTGCATGCTTGCTCTGTCGCCGGCGGTGGCGGCCTCGATCAGCGGGCTGGACTGAACGGCGGGGATCCGGTTTGGATTGGGGTTTGCGCCGTGGTCCAGCAAATACTTCACGATCGCGGAGCCTCCGGGGCGGCGCGCGGCAATCATCAAGGGCGTACGGAAGTCGTCCGACGCGGCGTTGACGTCTGCGCCGTGTTCCACCAGCACGCGCGTCTTTTCCAGATCCACCGCGGCCCAAATCAGCGCCGTGGCCTTGACGTCGTTCCGGGCGTTGGGATCGGCGCCTTGTTTCAGAAGACCGGCGAGGGTCGCCGCGTCGGCATAGAGAGCGGCATACATAAAGGGCGTGGAGCCTTCCGGCCCGCGCGCGTTCAGCAGCTTCGGATCGGCCGAGGCCTGCTTGAGGAAGCCGACCAGGTCACCGTCGTGTAAAGCGCCCACCATGGCCACGGCTTTCGGATCGATTGGCGGCAAGGGCGCGTCGTTAGCGAGCGCGTCCGGCCATTCCGCGCCCTGATCGATCCAGCGCTTGATAGTGGCGATTTGCTCGGGGCGTAGCGGTCCGGTGGGAGGCATCTGCGGACCGTATTCGGTTCCCGCGAGGCGGTGATAGAGGAAACTATTCTCGCTACTCCCCGCCGAAACCCGGCGGCTCCCGCTCTTCATCGCAGAGCTTCTGCGGTCCAGACGAAGCCCTCCATTTTGCTGCGCCGGTCCGTGACAGCCGACGCAATTCTGCCGGAAAATAGGCAGGACGTCGCGGCTAAAATCGATTCTGGTTTCGGGCGCTTGCGCCATGGTGATCGTTGTACTTAACGCGAGCAGCAGCGACAGAGTCCAAGTCCGGTTCATAGCTGGTCAAATCTAACACATTCCTTTAAGCGGAGTCTGATACCCTGAAGGCAGAACTCGCCCGATGCGCCTCCGCACCGCTTTCGCCGTGGCATTCCTGGGATTGGCCGCCTGGAGCGCGCTGCGCGCCCAGAAGCCCTTCAAGGAGTGGCCTGCCATCGAGTACGAGAACTTCGCTGTGCCGCCCGATTATGAGGACAAGCATGAATGGACGCGCGCCCGGCTGCGGTATCCGGACATTTATGGCTACCCGGGCCGCATCATGTTTCTAGAGAACGGCCGCCCGTTCCCAGGCTACTGGACCATGGATTATCCGCGGTCCGACCGGCATTTACTCCAGGGCGTGCGCCGGCTCACCCGGATCGATTCGAAGAGCGTCGAGCAGGTGGTGACGCTCGACGGCACGGACGAGGTGTACAACTGGCCCGTGCTGTATGGCGTTGAGGTCGGCCACTGGAATCTGGGTGAGCCGGAAGCAAAGCAACTCCGTGAATACCTCCTGCGCGGCGGATTCTTCATGTGCGACGATTTTCACGGTACCGAACCCTATCACGGCGTCCGGGAATGGGATACGTTCACGCACAGCATGAGCAAGGTGTTCCCGGAGCGCGAAATCGAGGATCTGCCGGACAACGACCCGATCTTCCATACCATCTATGATTTGCAGGAGCGGTTCCAGGTGCCGGGTGCGCTCTACTTTGAGAGCGGCCTGACCTATGAGGCGGGCGAAACGGGCAAGGTCCCGCACTGGCGCTGCATTCGCGACGACAAAGGACGGGTGATGGTGGCCATCTGCCACAACATGGACCTGGGCGACGCCTGGGAGCATTCCGACGAGCCTCGTTATCTGGAAAAGTGGGCGTCCTTGGCTTACCGCATCGCAATGAATTATTTCACCTACGATCTGACGCATTGATGAAGGGACTGACAAGGGATGTACGGATCATCCCCGCACTGACGTGCGGGGTCATAACCCCTGGCGTAAGACAGGGGATTGGGTGCCGATGAGGGGGCTCACCAAGCAGGTTGCGCTGGCCGCCGTGTTCGTCGCCTACGGAGCGCTATGGGCGCAAAGGCAGTTTAAATTGCCAAGGCCGTTCAGGGAGTACCCCGGCTACGAATACAACGACTTCCCCGTGCCCGAGGATTTTCAGGACAAGCACGAATGGACGCGCGCGCGTCTGCGGTATCCGTCTTTCAGGAACGTCCATGGCTACGCGGCCGACGGCTATAACCGGTGGACCGTCGATTATCCGCGGTCGGACCGGCACTTGCTCGAAGGAGTGCGCAGGCTGACGCGGATCGACACGAAATCCGTAGAGCAGGTGGTGGATCTGGACGGCGATAACGACGTCTACAACTGGCCCCTCATGTACGCAGTGGAGGTGGGCTACTGGAATCTACCCGACGATCAGATCGCGCAGTTGCGGGAGTACCTGCTGCGGGGCGGATTCTTCATGTGCGACGACTTTCACGGCACCATCGAGTGGGAAAACTTCACGCGAGTAATGAAAAAAGTGTTTCCCGAGCGTCCAATTGTAGATTTGGATAACAAAGATCCGATCTTTCACGTCATATATGACCTGGACCAGCGTTTTCAGGTTCCCGGCATGCAGTATGTGGTGTATCCGCCGCACCGTTTGTACGAATACGACGGGTTCGTGGCGCGATGGGAAGGGATTTACGACGACAAGGGCCGGGTGATGGTAGCGATCTGTCACAATATGGACCTGGGCGACGCCTGGGAGAACTCGGATGATCCGAGGTATCCGGAGAAGTTTGCCTCGCTGGCATACAGGATCGCGATGAATTATTTCGTGTATGATTTGACGCACTAATGTTCGAATTCTTCTTCAAATATCCGGCTTCGGTCTTTTCCAAAGGCACTTTTGTGTTCGCCGGAGGATGGCCGGTCTGGCTGCTGATCGCGGCGATTGCGGCGGTGGCTGCGGCACTGGCGTTCTTCGTGCGAAGGAATGCGGGCGCGTCGGCCCGGGTGAAGGGCGCCCGATCGATCGCCGTGTGGCTCCTGCAGACATTGCTCGCCGCAGTGCTGCTGCTCATGCTCTGGCATCCGGCGCTGAGCGTCGCGACGTTGCGCCCGCAGCAGAATATCGTGGCGGTGGTGGTGGACGATTCGTCCAGCATGGCGGTGGATGACGCCGGGAGCGGATCCCGCAAGAACGCCGCGGTAAACGTACTTAAGGGCGGCCTCGTCAAGCAGTTACAGGATAAATTTCAAGTCCGGCTGTATAAGCTGAGCGATCATCTGGACAGGCTGGAAGCATTTGACAAAGGCGGACTGGACAAATTGACGGCCTCGGGCACCGCGACGCATATCGGCGACAGCCTGAAGCAGGTTCTGGCCGACGCGGCGAGCTTGCCCATAGGCGCGGTGGTGCTTTTAAGCGATGGTGCGGACAATTCCGGCGGCATTGATCTGGAGACGATCTCCGAGATCCGCCGGCAAAGGATTCCGGTGCACACCATCGGATTCGGCCGCGAACAGATGGCTCACGACGTGGAACTTACGGGAGTCGAGACGCCGGCGCGGGCGCTGCCCGATTCGCGTTTGTCGGCCACGGTGGCCTTTCACCAGCATGGCTACGCTGGGCAGAAGGCGAACATCCTGATCAAAGACGGCGGCAAGGTCCTGGCGGCGCGGGAGGTGACGTTCAAGGCCGATGGCGTCGAGCAGACGGAAAACATCCTCTACAACGCAGGTCCGGCGGGGGTCAGGGCGATTGACGTAAGCATCGATCCGCGGCAGGGCGAGGAGAATCCGCGCAATAACAAGATCTCAAAGCTGGTGAACGTCGACAAGAGGACAGCGCGAATCTTGTACATGGAAGGCGAGCCGCGCTGGGAGTTCAAGTTCCTCCGCCGCGCGGTCGAGGACGACAAGAGCATCCACCTGGCGACCATCCTTCGCACCACCCAGAACAAGATTTACGTGCAGGACGATCACGCCGATGCGCCGAAGACCATCAAAGACGGGTTTCCCACACGCGTCGAGGATCTGTTCGAGTTTGACGGACTGATCCTGGGCAGCGTCGACGCGCCGTATTTCACCACAACGCAGCAGCAGATGATCAAGGATTTCGTCGATCGCCGCGGCGGGGGCCTGTTATTCCTCGGCGGGCGCGAAGCGCTGGGCGATGGCGGATATAAACAGAGCGTCCTCAACGACGTTCTGCCGGTAAAGCTGCCGGATCACAAGAACACCTTCGTGCGCGATCCGGCCAACGTCGAACTGACGGCGCAGGGGCGCGACAGCCTGATCACGCGCATCGAGGAAGATCCGCAGAAAAACGTCGAGCGCTGGAAGACGCTTCCCTATCTGATGAATTTTCAGGATGTGGGCCAGCCGAAGCCCGGCGCGGTAGTGCTGGCGGATGCTCTGCCCACGTCCGTGGGACGGCTGCCATTGCTGACAATCGAGAATTACGGGCGTGGGCGAACCGCGGTGTTCGCGACGGCGGGAAGCTGGCGCTGGCAGATGCTGCAACCCGTAGCCGACAAGAGCCACGAGATTTTCTACTCCCAGCTGCTGCGGTGGCTGGTGAACGATACGCCGAAACGCATGAATCTTTCCACGCCGAGGCAGATGCTGAATGACGAGGCATCGGTGAAATTGCGCGCCGAGGTCCGCGATAAGGCGTACCTGCCTGCTGCCGATGCCACGGTGGAGGCGCATATCGTCGGCGATGGCGTCACCGAGATGGTCGAGATGCGGCCCGATGCGCTGGACGCTGGTGTCTACACCGCGGATTGGACGATTCCCAAGGCCGGTTCTTACGTGGTTGAGGCGACGGCCCATCGCACCACGGAAGACCTCGGCCGTGACGTGATGACATTCCGGCGCGACGACGGCGTGGCGGAAAACTTCCACGTCGAGCAGAATCGCGAGCTGCTGGAGAAGCTCTCACAGGAGACCGGCGGTAAATATTACAAGCCTGAGGACGCCAATAAGCTGGGCAAGGACATCAACTATTCCGAGGCGGGTATCACGGTTCGGGAGACGCGGGATTTGTGGGACATGCCCATCGTGTTCTTCTTGCTGTTGCTGCTCCGGTCCGGCGAATGGCTGCTGCGACGCAAGTGGGGGGTGATTTAATGCGGGCGTCACGCGCCTGCCGCCAGGCGGCAGGACTGTTGGTCGCGGCTTGCGCTTTGCGGGCGGAGACCTTCTACTACTTCACCATTGCAGGCCTGGGCGGCGAGCCCGAATACGAACAGAGATTTTCCGGTTGGGCGAAGGATCTGGATAAGGTTCTGCATCAGGTCGAGCCGAGCGCCAAGATCAAGACGCTGTACGGCGCCGAGGCCACTAGGGCCAACGTCGAGTCGTATTTTCGCCAGATGACCAGCGAGGTCAAACCGGACGATTCGGTGGTGATCATGATGATCGGCCACGGGACATGCGACGAGTTCGACTACAAATTTAATCTGCCCGGGCCGGATCTGACTGCATCCGAACTGGCATCCATGCTCGATAAACTGCCGGCCGCGCATCAGGCGGTCATCAACATGACCAGCGCGAGCGGAGGGTCCCTGGCCGCCTTAAACAAGGCGAAGCGCGTGGTGATCACGGCGACGAAGGCCGGCACGGAGAAAAACGCCACCGTGTTCGCGCGGTACTGGATCGAAGGCATGCGCGATCCGGCGGCGGATGCAGACAAGAATGAGGTGGTCACCGCGCTGGAATTATTCCGCTACGCCGAAGACAAGACGGCGAAGTTCTACGAAACGCAGAAGAGGCTGGCGACGGAGCATGCGCTGCTCGAAGACGCAGGCAAGGGCGAAGGCGTGAAAGCGCCGTCGGCGGAAAACGGCGAGGGATTGACCGCCGGCCGGTTCGCAGTGCTGCATCTCGGGTCGATGGCGGCCCAGATCCGCGATCCCGCGAAATTGGGCCTCCTGAAGCAAAAAGAGAATCTCGAGGCGACGATCGACGATCTAAAATACCGAAAAGCGTCCATGCCTCTGGCCGAGTATCGCCAGACGCTGCAGAGATACCTGCTGGAGCTGGCAAAGATCCAGGAGGCGCTGGACAAATAGCGATGCGCGCCCTGACGTTCCTGATCGCATTGCCGGTATTGGCGCAGATTCCCGCCGCGGTGGAGCCGTGCGCGAAGATGCGACTGCATGGGAGTTCGCAGGCGGCGGCGTGCTACGAGAATCTCACCAGGTCCTCGGACCGCTGGGTGCGGGCCGAAGGTCTTTGGGGCGTGCGGAACTACATCGCCGCCAACGATCTCTTCCGGGACCTGGTGAAGGAGCGCGATAAAGATCCCGCGCTGCGGGTCCGCTGGGGCTATCTCTACCTCGATCATTGGCAGGAGGGCGAGGCCGGCAAGCTGTTTCAGGAAGCCCTGGGCATCGACGAGAAGTACGTGCCCGCGCTCATCGGATTGGCCCGCGTGGCGGCCGACGGATACTCGGTCAAGGCGATCGAGTTTGCCAAGAGAGCCCTGGAACTGGATCCCAAGGCATACGAGGCGCAGGAAGTGCTGGCGCGGGTCGCGCTCGAAGATAACAACGACGCAAAGGCGCGAGAAGAAGCGCAAAAGGCCGTCAACCTGTCGCCCGAAGCTCTGGAGGCAATGTCGATCCTCGCCACCATCGATTGGTTGAACGATGAGAAGGACTCGCCTTGGCTTGCGAAAATCCAGAAGGTGAATCCGCACTACGGGGACGTATACGATACTGCGGGCCACTACTTCGTCATCAACCGGCGGTATGAGGAAGGAATCGCGCTGTATCGCAAGGCTCTCGAACTGGATCCGAACCTGCAGAAGGCGCGCGCGGCGCTGGGCCTCAATCTGATGCGGCTCGGGCGCGAGGAAGAGGCGCGCACACAGCTCGAAGCGTCCTGGAACGCTGGCTATCAGCCGACAGAGTCTAAGAACACTCTGATGCTGATGGACAAGTATAAGGACTACGACACCTTCAGGACGCCGACCACCATCCTGAGGCTGGGCAAGAAGGAATCCGCGCTACTGCGCCCGTATTTCCAGGAGCAGATGGACAGGGCAATCGCTACGTACGAGAAGAAGTACAAGTTCAAGCTGCCCGGCCCGGTGCAATTGGAAGTGTATCCGAACCATCCGGATTTCGAAGTCCGCACGATGGGCATGCCAGGACTTGGCGCGCTGGGCGTTACGTTCAACATGGTGGTGGCCATGGATTCACCCAACTCAAGAGTGCCCGGCCAGTTCCACTGGGCAAGCACAATGTGGCACGAATTCAGCCACGTTTACGTGCTGGAAATGACGCGCAGCCGCGTGCCGCGCTGGTTCACCGAAGGACTCGCGGTGTACGAGGAAACCGCCGCTTCGCCCGATTGGGGCGACCGTTTGCAGCCGGAGGAGATCGAAGCCATTCGCACGAAGAAGCTCTTGCCGGTCTCGGATATTGACCGCGGCTTCATTCATCCGTCGTATCCGCAACAGGTCGTCGTGTCGTACTTCCAAGCGGGAAAGATCTGCAATTTTATCGAGCAGAGATGGGGCGCGGACAAGCTGTTGGCGATGATCCACGATTTCGGAGCGCTGAAGACCACGCCCGAAACGATCGAGCTGGAATTCAAGATGAAGCCCGAGGAGTTCGACAAGCAGTTCCTCGCCTGGCTCGACGCGCAGACCAAGCGCACAGTCGACGGCTTCGACGAGTGGAAGAAAACCGTCCGCACCATTGCAGCTTTCGCGAAAGATAAGAAGTGGGACGACGTGATCCGCGAGGGCGTCCGCGTTCGCGATCTTTATCCTGAGTATGTCGAAGCGGCCAGCGTCTATGAATTTCTAGAAGATGCGTACGAGGCCAAGGGCGAAAAAGACCAGGTGATCGCCGAACTGGCGCGCTACAGCCACGCCGGAGGGCGCAATCCCGCCACGCTGAAGCATCTGGCGCAGCTTCAAGCCGCCGCCGGACAAAAAGCTGAAGCCGCGGCCACGCTGGAACGTCTCAACCTGATTTTTCCCAAGGATGAGGAGCTGCACAAGCGCCTCGGCGGGCTGTATTTCGATTTGAACAAGGCCCCGTTGGCCGTGCGCGAATACGCGGCCGTTGTGGCCATGCCCGCCATCGATCCTGCGGGGGCGCACTACGATCTGGCGCGCGCGCTGAAGCTCGCGAATCGGACAGAGGAAGCCAAAGAAGAGGTATTGTCCGCCCTCGAGGTGGCTCCGAACTTTAAGCCGGCACAAAAATTATTGCTCGAATTGAACGTGAAACAATAGAAAGCTAACTCATGTCAACCATTTCTTTCGCTTCTCCCGATTCCGCCGAACTGCAAGGCCGGATCGCGCGTTTTCAGAGGGTTCATTCCGACATATTGACCGAAGTCCGCAAGGTGATCGTCGGCCAGGAAGAGGTGATCGAGCAGGTTCTCATCGCCCTGTACGTCGGAGGGCATTGCCTCATGACCGGACTGCCCGGGACTGCGAAAACCCTGCTGGTCCGCACGCTGGCCGAATCGCTGGGACTCAACTTCAAGCGCATTCAGTTCACACCGGATTTGATGCCTTCCGACATCACCGGTACGGACATTATTGAAGAGGATTCCACCACCGGGCATCGCTCCTGGACGTTCGTACCAGGCCCGATTTTCGCGCATGTACTGTTGGCCGATGAAATTAACCGCACGCCTCCGAAGACGCAATCGGCGCTGCTCGAGGCGATGCAGGAGCGCTCCTGCACGGTGCGCGGCAATCAATATAAAATCTCACCGCCGTTCTTCGTCCTCGCCACGCAGAACCCGATCGAACTGGAAGGCACGTATCCCCTGCCCGAGGCGCAGCTCGACCGCTTCATTTTTAATACGCTGCTGGACTATCTGTCAGCCGACGATGAGCTGAAGGTGCTGGATCTGACCACGACAACGCATCTGGCCCAAGTCGACGCGGTGACCAACGCCGAGGAGATCATCGACTTTCAGCAGGTGGTGCGCATGGTGCCGATCGCCGATTCCGTAGCTCGCTACGCGGTGAACCTGGTGCGCGCGACGCGCTCGAGCGATCCTTCGGCCCCGGACTTCATCAAGAAGTACGTCAACTTCGGCGCGAGCGTCCGCGCGGCCCAGTTCCTGGTGCTGGCCTCAAAGGCTCGCGCGCTGGTGCATCGGCGTTATCACGTGACATATGACGACATTGCGAAGCTGATGCGGCCGATTCTGCGGCATCGCGTGTTGCTGAATTTCCAGGCAGAATCCGACCGGCTGACCACCGACGACATTTTGCTGAAGCTGTTGGAGGCGATTCCGCAGCCGAAGGCGTAACCAAGATGCTGCAGCGATTCCTCGATCCGAAAGTGCTGGGGGGCATCTCCGGCCTCGACCTGGTCGCCAAGACCGTGGTGGACGGCTTTGTCGCGGGCCTGCACCGCTCGCCCGATTTCGGATTCAGCCAGGAGTTCGCGGAATATCGCGCGTACACGCCGGGCGACGATCTGCGTCACGTGGATTGGAACGTATTCGCGCGTACCGAGAAAATGTTCCTGAAGCGGTACCGCGGCGAAACGAACTGCCAGTTGACCATCCTGCTCGACATGAGCCGGTCGATGCAGTTCGGCTCGCAGGGCATGGAGAAGATCGAGTACGCGCGTTTCCTTGCTGCGTGCCTGGCGTATCTGGCCCACGGCCAGCGCGACGCGGCGGGAATCGTCATCTTCGACGACGATGTGCGGAATTTTGTGCCTCCGTCCACCCGCCAGGGCCAACTGGCGCGAATTCTGCACGCCATTGAGAGCGCCAAGATCGGCACTCGGACGCAGTTTGAGAACCCGTTTCGCCACGTGCAGGAGTTCATGCGGCGGCGAGGCATCGTGGTGACGATTTCCGATTTCTGGGAGTCGCCCGAGAAGATCATCAAGACGGTCTCGCCGCTGCGATTCCGCGGCACGGAGCTTGTGCTGTTCCATGTTCTTGACCCGGAGGAGTTGCACCCGAAGCTGAACGGGCCAGCGCTGCTTGAGGATCTGGAGACCGGCGAACTGTTGGAGGTGTCCCCCGATTACGCGGCGCGCGAGTATCCGGCGAAGATTCAGGCGCACATTGCGGATATCAAGTCGCGCGCGCAGAGGGCTGGCATCGACTATTTCCTGATCGACACCAGCCGGCCCCTGGACGACGCGCTCCGCGAGTATCTGGCGATCCGCAGGGGGAGACTGTAAATGGGTTTCCTTGCACCCTGGTTTCTGGCCGGACTCGCCGCGGTCGGGCTGCCGATCTGGATTCATCTGCTGAAGCGGCATAAGACCGACCCTCGCCTGTTCCCATCCCTGATGTTTTTTGAAAAGCGCGAGATGAGTTCGGTGAAGCACCGGCGCCTTGAGTATCTGCTGCTGTTCGCGCTGCGCGCGGCGATGCTGATCCTGCTGGCCTTGCTGTTCGCCAATCCGTTCCTCCGGCGCGACGCCGCGGCCGTGGACGGCAAGAAGGTCCTGGTGATCGCCGTGGACCATTCGTTCAGCATGCGAGCCGCGGATCATCTGGCGAAGGCCAAGGACGAAGCGCGGACGTTGATTGCGGGACTGAAGGCAGGCGACCAGGCGCAGGTGATCGCGTTGGGCGGCACCGTGCAGGCGCTGACGCAACTTGTCTCCGATCCGGCGGAGTTGCGCGCAGCGGTGGAGTCCATTCAACAAAGCGATAGCCGCGCCTCGTTAGGAGAGCTGGCGCGCTATGTGAGGACCTTGTCGGAATCGACGCATCTGCCGCTCGAAGTGCACCTGGCGAGCGATCTGCAGAAGTCAGCTCTGCCGCCCGGGTTCGCGGATTTGCGGCTGGATCCTTCGACGACGCTCGTTTTTCATCTCATCGGTAAACCGGCTTCGAATTTCGCGGTGGAGAACGTGGTCGCGCCGCAGCGGATTTTCGATCCCAAGAAGGTCCGCGTGCAGGCCACCATCGCCAGCTTCGCAGGGCCGGACGACAAGCTGGAATCGGTGAAGAAGAACGTCTCCCTGGTGCTGAACGGGAAGGTGCACCAGACCAAAACGGTGGACATCGCGCCGGGTGGCCGGGCGCAGGCCGAGTTCCTCGGTCTCGACGCGCCGTATGGATTCAGCAAAGGCGAGGTGCGGGTCGATGGCGGCGATGTTCTGCCGGCCGACGATCGCTTCTATTTTTCGGTGGAGCGCACCGATCCGCGCAAGGTGCTGTTTGTGGACGACGGCAGGCATCCCCGTGCGCAGTTGTACTATCGGGCGGCGCTGGAATCGTCCGGCGACGCGCAATTTCAGATGGAAATCGTCCGGCCGGATGTGGCAGCGAACCAGCAGCTTTCCCATTACGCCTTCATCGTGCTGAACGACATCGGGACGGTCTCTGCGCCGCTCGAAGACGCTCTCAGGAAGTACGTCAGTTCCGGAGGGTCCGTGCTAGTGGCGCTGGGACCGGCGTCGGCGGCGCAGGTGAGAGTGCCGCTGGCCGATGAGTCGATTGAAACGGCCAGCTATGCGGGCCGCGAAGGCGACCGGTTTCTGAATGTCTCCGAGATCGACGCGGGGCATCCGGCTCTGCGCAGCGTGGAACGGTTTTCGGGCGTGAAGTTCTACCAGGCGATTCATGTGACCCCGGCGAAATCCCGCGTCCTGGCGCGACTGAACGATGGGACGCCTCTAGTACTGGAACGGACGCTCGGCGAAGGCAAGGTGCTGGTGTTCACGTCAACTTTCGATAACGTGACCAATGACTTGCCGTTGCACGCTTCCTGGGTGCCGTTCGTGGAGCGGTCGGCGGCGTACCTGGCTGGGAGCGGCGCGGAGCAGCCGGTCAACCTAATTGTCGATTCGTACGTCGAATTGAGAATGGCGGACAATAAGTCGGCCGCGGCGGAGGTGCTAGACCCGGACGGGAAGCGCCTGCTCTCGCTCGAGGAAGCGACGTCGGCGCGGAATTTCGCCGTCGGCAAGGAAGGGTTCTTTGAATTGAAGACGGCCAGCGGGCGCCACACGCTGCTGGCGGTTCATGCGGATCGAAGGGAGTCCGATCTGGCGGTGATTCCGCAGGAGACGCTCGATTTGTGGCGCGCCACTGGAGGCGAGCAGAGCACTCCCGGAGCCCCCGGAACGAATGCAGACAAAAAGCCATGGCCGCTGTGGCCGTGGTTCTTGTTGCTATTGTTGTTAGTAGCGATGGCCGAATCGTTGGTGGCGGACCGGCATCTTCGCCCCGCGATCAGTTCGGAAACGGCACGAAAGGAAGCGGCATGAACACGCGCGATCAGTTGAACCATTACCTGCGCGGCCTGGAAACAAGGCTGCGCTGGCTGACCGTTACGAAGGGCATCGCCATCGCCCTGGGAGTCGCGCTTGCAGCCACGCTCGCCATGGTGTGGTTCACCAACGCCCTCGCGTTCTCGAACACGAGCATCACCATCGCTCGCGTGGTGCTGTTTCTGGCGCTGGCGGCCGCGCTCGGTTTTGCGCTGGTGTTGCCGCTGCTGCGGTTGAACGTCCGCAACGCGGCGGACAAGGCTGAAACGACATTTCCGGAGTTCAACCAGAGGCTGCTGACGTACATCGAACGGGGCGATGCTCGCGATCCGATGCTTGAATTGCTGGCTTCGGATGCGGTTTCCGTAGCGAATCATACGGATCCGGAAAGAGTCGCGCCCAAGAAGAACATCTGGGCATTCGCGACGAGCGGAGCGGTCGCCGGCGCGGCGCTGATCTGGTTGGTCCTGGGTGCACCCGGTTTCCTGGGCTACGGTTCCTCGATGTTGTGGGCGGGCTTGCCGAAAGGCATCAATAGCGGCAATTTCTACGACATTCTGGTCGAGCCAGGCAACAAGCTGGTGCGCCGCAAGGCTGACCAGATGATCACGGCCACGCTGAAGGGCTTCCAGGCACCCGAAGTTCACCTGTACGCGCGCTATAAAAGCGCAACGAAGTGGGAAGAGGCGGCTATGCTGCCGCGCACGAACGGGACGGCGTACGAGTTTCTGTTCGCGGCGCTGCCGGAGCCGGTGGAATATTACGTGGAAGCGGCCGGCGTAAAGTCAAAGCTGTTCAAGCTGGACGTGGCCGACCTGCCCGGGATCAAAAACATCAAGGTGACGTATCACTTCCCCTCCTGGCTGAATTTGAAGGATGTGGTTGAGGATCCGGGCGGCGATCTGCGCGCCGTGGCGGGCACGGTGGCGGAATTGACGGTGGAGACCGACCGGCCTTTGACCACCGGCGAGATCCTGATGGACGACGGCACGAAGATAGCGCTGGCGGCGAAGGAAGGAAACTTCAGCATCGCCAAGGTGCCGGTGGAAAAAGACGGGATGTTCCATTTCGCGGCGACCGAGCGCGGCGAAAGCGTGCGCCTGAGCGAGGACTACTTCATCGAAGCCCGGCAGGACCAGGCGCCGACGGTCAAGATCGTCACTCCACGGGGCGATGCGAAGGTCAGCCCGATCGAAGAAGTCACTGTGGCGGTGGAAGCCTCCGACGATTTTGCGCTGGAGTCGTTGGAGCTGCATTATTCGGTGAACGGATCGGCGGAAAAGGTCGTTTCCCTGCTCCAGAATCGAGGCGTGAAGGAAGCCAGCGGCAAGACGCTGATCACGCTGGAGGACTATAAGCTCTCCCCCGGCGACGTGGTCAGCATTTACGCTACGGCCAAAGATGCGCGGAATACGGCGCGCACGGACATCGCTTTCATTGAAACACAGCCGTTTGAGCGCAATTTTTCGCAGTCCCAATCCGGCGGTGGAGCGATGGGCGGCGGCGAGGCCCAGGATCAAACGGAAATCTCCAAGCGCCAGAAAGAGATCATCGCTGCAACGTGGAACGAGATTCGCGGCGGCGCGAAGGACAAAGTCAATTCGGCGGAGAACGCGAAGTTTCTTGCCGGCATTCAGTCGAAGCTGAAGGAGCAGGCGAAGTCGCTGGCGGATCGCGCTCGCAGCCGCGAGCTGGCGGGTGAGAATCAGGAATTCCAATCGTTCGTCAAGGATCTGGACGAGGCCGTGAAGCAGATGGATCCGGCGTCGAACAAGCTGGGCGCGCAGGCTTGGAAAGACGCGCTGGAGCCGGAGCAGAAAGCGCTGCAGCATCTGCTGCGCGCCGAGGCAACGTTCCGGGACATCCAGGTGGCGTTCGGCGGGCAGAGTGGGCGCGGTTCGGGCGGAGGAGGAAACGCCGGACGCGACCTCGCCAACCTCTTCGACCTGGAATTGGACACGGAAAAGAACCAGTACGAGACGGGCCAGCAGCAATCGGCCAGCGAAGCCAGGGAAAAGGCCGTCGACGAGGCGCTGCAGAAGCTGGAGCAGCTGGCCCAGCGGCAGAAGCAGTTGGCCGAGCAGGAAGCCAAGTCTAAGCAGCAAACATTCGAACAGCGCTGGCAGCAGGAGATGCTGCGCCGCGAGGCCGAGGAGTTGAAGAAGCAGATGGAACAGCTCTCGCGCGACGGCACACAATCGTCCAAGGGCGGGCAGCAGTCCTCGCAATCGCAGAATTCTGGCGGACAGAGCGCTTCGATGCAGGGCGGAAGTCCTTCTCAGGATCGAACGCCGAAGAACGGGCAAGGCACGCCGCAGAACGGCGATATGAACGGTGCCCAGTCCCAGGCTCAGCAGAACGCATCGCGGCAGCAACGGGCCCTGGGGCAGCGCAACAATCCGAACGATCAGCGGCTGCAGCAGGCGCTGGAGAGGCTGGCGCAGGCGACCGACGATATGAGGCAAGCGCAGAAAGCTTCCCAGCAGCAGCAGATGCAGGGCGCGGCGTCATCCGGCTCCCAGATGAAGGGCGGCCAGCAGCAACAGGGCTCGCCTCAGGGACAAGGCGGTCAGCCGCAGAATCAGCAGCAGGGCGGCGAGCAGGCTTCGCAAGCCAGCGCAGACGCGCGCAGGGCAGCGGAACGGTTGCAGGACGCGCAATCACTTCTGAACAGCATGAGGCGGCAGCAGTCGTCGTCGCAATTAGGCGACCTGGCGGATCGCGCCGAAAGGCTCGCCGAGCAGCAGCGCGACTTCGCCAATCGCCTGCGCAAGGAGTTCGGCCAGCAGGCCTTCGGGCAGCAGCCGACCGGCAGTCGCCAGACGGCGGAGCAGATGGCCTCGGAAAAAGAGAAGATGGCCTCCGATCTGGACAAGCTGGAATCGGACATGAAGAAGGCGTCGCGCGAACTGGCCGCGACGCAGCCGGACGCGTCGGCGCGTGTGCGCGACGGACTGGCCGAGATTCAACAGAACGAGGCCAGGCGGCGCATGGAGGCGTCAGCCAATTGGATTCGCCGCGGGCAAGGCGGCATGATGGTGCCGGGCGAAGCTCCGGTGACGCAGGCGCTCGATAGGGTTGCCGAGGATTTGAAGAAGGCGCAGAGCTCGCTGCGGAGCGGCGCTCAGGGTCAGGGCAACAACGATCTGGAACGGTCTCTGGCTCGCGTGGAGCGGATGCGCGCGCAGATGGAGCAAATGGCGGGCAACGGCCAGCAGCAGGGCGGCCAACAACAGGGCGGGCAGCAGAACGGTCAACAGCAGGGTGGCCAACAGCAAGGCGGGCAGCAGAATGGAGGCCAGCAGGGCGGAGGCCAACAGCAGGGCGGCAATCAACAGGGCGGGCAGCAGTCCGGCGGCCGGCGCGGCGGGGATCAGTTGGGCGGCGGGCAACAATACGGCGCCTATGGAAATCCAGCCGGCACGTATGGCGGCAATCGCCAATATGGCCAAGGGATGCGCTACGGCCGTTACATGCCGGAGGGCGTTTATGACGCTCCGCTCGATCACCCGGTGGATCCGAATGAAGCCGTGCGCAACGCGGCTCGCGACCTGAACGACATGCGGCAGCTGTTCAAGGACAATCCTGACGTGCAGAAACAGATCACCGAGGTGGAGCGCGAGATTCAGAAGCTCACCATCGGCGATATTGCCACGGCCGAGTTACAGCAGCGCATCAATCGCGTGGTTCTGCCGAATTTGCAGGCGCTCGAAGTAAAGCTGCGGCGGCAGGTGGAAGAGCAAGGCGGAGGTCAGGTGCGCAGCGGAGCCACCGACAAGGTCCCGGCGGGATTCTCCGATGCGGTAGCGGAGTACTTCCGCAAGCTCAGTAAGGGAAACTAGAGGCGCCCTGGATCGCGATCCCCGCCCTTGCGGGACGGGGCTGTATCGTCGCCGGCTGCCCACCACTAAACCGCCGAGGCGCCCTGTGTGGCCTGCCCGGCCCTGTTGCCGAATAACGGCATCGACCGCAGCCGCTCCCCGGCGGCCGCAAACACTGCATTCGCGATGGCCGGAGCCAGCGTCATAATCGGCGTTTCGCCTGCGCCCGCGGGAGGCAGGTCCTTGCGGTCGAGCAGCACGACGTCGATCTGAGGAACGTCGCGGAATCGCGGCACGCGGTATTGGGCAAAATGCGGGTTTAGGACCTTGCCATCGGCGAAATCCACGGCTTCAAACAGCGCCCCGCCGAGGCCCATGATCACCGCGCCTTCGTTCTGATTCTTTAACTGGTCCGGATTGATCACCGCGCCGCATTCGAACACCTGCGCCACGCGCAACACACGAGGCGTCTTGCCCGGTTCGGCTTGCACCTCGACGGCCGTGGCCACGTAGCCGCCTTTTTCGAATCCTCCGGCGATGCCGAGTGCTGCCTTGCTCTTGCCCCAGCCGATGCGGTCCGCAGCGGCTTGCAGCACGGCTCGGAGGCGCTCGTCTTTCAGGTTCCGGAACCGGAACTCCAGCGGCTCGACGCCTGCGAGCGCCGCCAGTTCGTCCATATGCGCCTCGCGCGCGAAGTGATTCGCCGTGCCCGCCAAGCCTCGGTAGGAACCCTGGCGAAGCGGCGAATCGACGGGATGAAATTGGATCTTCCGGTTCGGCACGTCGTAAGGAGTATTGATCCCCGAAGGGCCGGAGTTGTAATTGTGGAATTCCCACGCCGTGATGCGCCCGTTCTTGTCGACGGCGCTGCGCACATCGATGACGCCTGCCGGGCGGAAATAGGCCCAGGTGAACTCCTCTTCGCGCGTCCAGACGAGCTTCACGGCCCTGCCCGCGGCCTTGGCGAGCCTCGCGGCCTCGATGGCCGCTTCGCCCGTGTGTTTGCCGCCGTAGCCCGAGCCGGTGTCCGGCATCGATACGCGGATGTCCTGCTCGGGCATGTGGAAACTCGCCGCAAGCTCCTGGCGCACGCCAAAGGGCCTCTGTGTACCGGTCCAGACGGTGAGCTTCTCGCCGAACCACATCGCAACGGCTGCGCGAGGCTCCAGGGGAGCGTGCGCGATATAGGCGACGGTGTAGGTGCGTTCCAGTTTCTTGTCGGCCTCGGCCATGGCCTTTTCGACCGAGCCGGATTCAGTGTTGCCGCCGCGCCCGCCTCCTCCACCGCCCGCGCCGCTGGTCTTGCGCAGATCGGAGAACAGGGTCTTCGCCGAAGTCTGCGAAGGCGCTTTCCATTCGGCCTTGATCGCCGCCAGCGCTTTGTCCGCCTCGTGGGCCGACGGCGCGGCGACGCCCAGGAAATTCTCGTCCTGCACGACGGTGACGCCAGGCATGGCCTTCGCGGCGCTCACGTCGGCGGAGACGAGCTTCGCGTTGAACCGCTCCGGCCTCAGAACTCGGCCGTGGAGCAGGCCGCGCAGCTTGATGTCGGAGGCGTACTTGTGCGCTCCGGTGACGATGTCCCGGCCGTGTACCTTGTGCTGGGAAGTGCCCATCACCGTCCACTGGGACGTTGGCTTGAAGACGCCGTCGCTTGTCGAGCCGTGCTCGAAGTTCTCGTCGATCTTCGAAAAATCGATGGACGCCCAATCGCCTTCGGGGAGCAGCTTTCGCGCAGCCGCCGCGGCGCGGCGCATCTGCGGGACCATCTGCGGCGTGGTCATGCTGCCGAAGGTGCCCATGTCGAACGGCGTGTGATCCGTATCGCCCATCACCATCTCGACGGCCGACATCGGGGCACCCAACTCCTCAGCGACGGCTTGCGTGAGCGACGTTCGCGCGTTCTGGCCGACCTCGACCTTACCGGTGTAGGCGGTCACGGCGCCCTTGCGATCAATGTGCAGCCAGGCGCTGATCTCTTTCGGCGCCGCCTGACCGCCACGGCGCCCGCCGCCGGATTCCTGAGCGTCGGCTTCTGCCAGGAAAGCCGCCACCACGATGCCTCCACCGAGGGACTTGAAGAATCCGCGGCGGTCGAGCGGGAAATTGTACGCGGGTCCGGCGAGCAGTTCATAACGCTCTGGTTCTATGTGCGTCATGCCGTCACCTTCGCTTTCGCGGCCATCCGCACCGCGGCGACGATCCGCGGATATGTACCGCAGCGGCATATATTGCCCTGCATCGCCTGCTTGATCTCGGCCTCATCGGGATTGGGACTCTTCTTGAGCAGGGCGACGCAGGACATGATCATGCCCGCCGTGCAGTAGCCGCACTGCATGGCATCGACCTCGAGAAATGCTTCCTGCAAGGGATGCAGGCGGCCGTGATCGGCCAGCCCTTCAATCGTGGTGATCTTGCGCCCAGCCATCGCGCCGATCCTCGTTTGGCAGGATCTCGCCGGCGTACCGTCGATCAGCACGGTGCAAGCGCCGCACTGGCCTTCGCCGCAGCCGTACTTCGTGCCGGTGAGATCCAATTCATCGCGTAGAACGTTGAGCAGCAGGCGTTCCGGCTCGGCATCGATCGGATGCTTCGAGCCGTTGACTTCCACGGTAATAATACGCGCCATTTGGCTTGAGTATACCGCCGGAGCGCCTGGCGTGAGAGTCTGTGTGAAACCCCTCCTTCTTTGACTGGCGTTCCGGGAGCAAAGGGGACAGACCGCTGTGTCCGCTGAACACGATTTGTTGAAAGTGCGGCGTTTGTGGGTCGGGGACACAGTGGTCAGTCCCCTTCGCCAGGGAAATTCCGCGCGCTAGTTGCTTCCCGTCGCCGTGCCTTCGCCCAGAAACCTGTGCAGGAACGTCTCCATCCGCCCGAGCGTGTAGAGCCACCGGCTGTGGAGCAGAGACTCGTGCACATCGTCGGGGAAGACGATCAGTTCGTGATACACATCGCGCTGGCGCAGCAGCTGCACCAGGCCCACTGTCTGCAGGAATGCCACGTTGCGGTCGTCGTCGCCCTGCACCAGCAGCACAGGCGACTTCCAGGTATCGATGGCGCTAATCGCCGAGGATTTGTAGGATACCGATTCCGGATCGAGCGAGTTACCCTCCAGATGCACGCCGGCCAGATCGACGCCCGCCTTGAAGATATCCGAGTTGCGCGCCAGAGCTTCCGCCGTCAGCAAGCCTCCGTAGGACAAGCCCCAGATCCCGACGCGGTTCGGATCCACATCGGGCCTGGTCTGCAGGTACTGCCCGCCCGCCAGGACGTCTTTATACTCGCTGTTGCCCTGCGCTCCGCCGTCCTTCGCTTGACGGAACGAGCGGCCGTAGCCCACGCCTAGGCGGTAATTGATCGACATCACGATATAGCCTTGGTTCGCGAGCCATTGATTTATGCCGTACGCCCAGTGATAAAACTGCATGTAATGATAGGCGGGCATCATCTGGCGCGGGGGGCCTCCATGCACGAAGACGATTGCGGGCCTCCGCTCGCCCGGCTTCAAATCCTTCGGCAGGAACAGCTGATTGTGAATCTCCAGTCCGTCCTCGGCCTTGGTGAGGACGATGTCCGGCTTCACGTGGGCGTCCTTCGGAAAGCCGGGCATCGATGTGGGGAACACGATTTTCTGCGTCGCCGTCGTGCCGAGTTTCCAGACGCCGACCGATTGCGGCATGTTCCAATCGGCGCTGAGCGTCGCCAGATACTTGCCCGAAGCCAGCGGAGTTGGATACGTTTCCACCGCCTCGCCTGTGGTGATCCGCGCAGGCGTGCCGCCGGTCACGGGCACGGCCCAGATATGTCGGCGTTCAATGTCTTTCGCGTTGGTGCAGTAGTAGAACGTCTTGCCGTCGGCCGATAGCGCGATGGACGTTTGATTTTCAATCAAGCCGTCGGTGGGTGTCAGCAAGACTGGACGCGCCGAAGCATCCATCACATTCACCGCGTAGTAGCGATCCCACTCATCGACCGGCTCTTCCGGCTTCGGCGGCTCCTTGATCTCGGGGCCACCCCTACCAGCCGCCGCGCCTCGGCCCGCTCCACCACGGCCGCCGCGACCGTTTTGAGGAGCAGGCACGAATAAGGGGAAAATCACGAAATCGCCCGCCAGACGCGCGTTTTGGATTGTGCCGGCGACCTTGTCGTTGGGCTGGTTGTGCCAGATCTCCCGTGCATCGCCCGTGGTCACGTCGGCTTTATAGAACTCGATGGTATAGCCGCCCTTGAACGTCGCCCGCATGATTCCGGGTGCGTTGTTGACCGGAGGCGTTTCGGCGTTGGCCTGCGTTTGCCCGCCCCGTCCACCGCCTCGTCCAGCCGGCGCCGACGCGGGGCTCTGAGGAGGAGCCGCGTAGTTCGCGCCGCTTCCCGCGCCTGTCTGAAGCGTCTGTTGCCCAAACGGCAATCCGGGCCGCCGCAGGAAAATCAGGTGTTTGCTATCGGCCATCCACATGGGCGACGCGTCGAAGTCCACGCCCGGCGACATGTACTTCACCGATCGCGTTGCCAGATCGTACACCATGATGAAGCTGTGATCGACACGCGTGCTGACCCAGGCGATCTTCTTTCCGTCGGGCGACCACTTCGGATCGCTCTGCACGCCCCATTCGGTGATGAAGGCCTTTTCGCCGCGATCGACCTCGGTTGCGGGCTTTGTGGGAGTTACCTTGGCGCGATGAATTTGCCCGTCCTTGATGTAGAGAATCGAACTTCCGTCGGGCGCCAATTCGGGATTGGCGGCGTCGGCGACCCTCCAGGCGCCTCCGCCGGATGTGCGAGCCGCCCAGATGGCGTGTTCCGGCCCATTCGGATCGGCCGTCGGGTTCGGCGACCAACCGGAGCGGTTCGGAGCCTCGCCGCGCAGGAATACGACCGTGCTGCCATCGTCGGAGATGCGGATCGCCGACATCATGATGCCGTCGTCCTTCATGAAATTGGTCAGCCGCACGGGCGTGAATTGCGGCGCCACCGCCGTATAGGCATTCCTCTTGCCCTCGGCGTAATCCACCCAGGCGATGCGGTCTACCTTTCGCGCCGCGACCACTTCCTGCGGCGATGCGGGGCTCAAAAACTCCTTGTACGTGGGAGCGGCGGACTCGAGCGACGCGGCAGCCGCCATCATGAGGATCGAGAGGGATGTGAACGTTCGCATAGGAGCTCCGTGAGCGAAAAGTATAACACGGGCAAAGCACGTTAGAATCGGTAGAAATGAAAAAGTACTTCCTCGGTGGCTGCGCCGCCGTCGCCTTCAGCGCGCTGATTCTCTCCGCCGATCCGAGCTCTGTTAATCCTTCCCTTTGGTCCGGCCTTCGCTACCGCATGATTGGACCGCTTCGCGGAGGCCGCGTCACGACCGTCACAGGAGTCCCCTCCGAGCCGCGCACCTTTTACATGGGCTCCACTGGCGGAGGTGTCTGGAAAACCACGGATGCTGGGCATTCCTGGTCGAACATCTCCGACGGATTCTTCCAGGTCGCGTCCATGGGTGCCGTGGAGGTCTCGCAGTCGGACCCGAACATTGTGTTCGCGGGAACCGGGTCGTCGAAAATCCGCAGCAACGTCTCCATCGGGCATGGCATTTATAAGTCCACCGACGCGGGTAAGACTTGGAGCTTCTCCGGCCTGCGCGACGTGGGCCAGATTTCCACCATCCGCATTCATCCGGCGAATCCGCAGATCGCGTATGTGGCCGCGCTCGGCAATCCGTTCATCCCCAACGGCGACCGCGGCGTGTATCGCACCAACGACGGCGGCAAGACATGGAAGAAGGTCCTCTATTTGAACGACGCTATCGGCGCTGCCGACCTGGAGCTTCAGCCCGGCGACCCGAACGTCGTCTTCGCGTGCATGTGGTTCGGCCAGCGCAAGCCCTGGACCATCCTGAGCGGCGCGAAAGAAGGAGGCATTTACAAATCTACCGACGGCGGCGAGACGTGGAACAAGCTTGCCGGGGGCCTTCCCCACGAATTGTTCGGCCGCGCGAATGTGGCCATCTCCAATTCCAAGCCGAATCGCATTTACGCGCTGATCGAAGCTCTGCCTGGCTCCGGTCTCTATCGCAGCGAGGATGCGGGGGCGACATGGACGCTCGTCAACGGCGCGGGCAACCTCACCACGCGACCCTTTTATTACGACACGCTCGGCGTGGATCCGAATAATTCCGATATCGTCTACGTCGGCAACGAGGGCTGGTACAAATCTACCGACGGAGGCAAGACATTCCGCACTGCGCAAGTTCCCCACGGCGATAATCACGACGTCTGGATCAATCCGAACAATTCCGATTACATGATCCAGTCGAACGACGGAGGCGCGAACGTCTCGCTCGACGGCGGGCGCACCTGGAGCACGCAGACCAATCAGCCGACGGCGGAAATTTACCAGGTCGCCGTGGACAATCAATATCCGTATCGAGTCTACGGAGCGCAGCAGGACAATACGACGGTGATCGCGCCTTCCCTGCCCCTGGGCGACGGCGAACAGTTCCGCATCGGCCCGGGCTGCGAAACCGGTCCGATTATTCCCGATTTTTCCAACCCCGAAATCGTCTACGGCAGCTGCAAGGGCCAGTTCAGCCGCCGCAACATGACCACGACCAACGAGCAGCGCTACTGGATCGGCGCGGAATCGCTGTACGGCAACGGAGGCGAAACGCTGACCTACCGCTTCCAGCGCGTGTCGCCGATGGAAGTGTCGCCGCACGATCCGCGTGTGGTGTACTACGGCAGCCAGTACGTTCATCGCACGCGCGATGGAGGGAAAACGTGGACGCGCCTTAGCCCGGACCTGACTCTGAATCCGCCAGGGACGCAGGATGCATCGGGAGGCCCCATCACTCGTGATGCCACGGGCGAAGAAGTCTACAGCACTCTTTATTCCATCCGCGAGTCGCCGGTGCAGAAGGGTCTCATCTGGACCGGTTCCAATGACGGCCTTGTGTTCGTGTCGCGCAATGACGGCGAGAGCTGGTCCAACGTGACGCCCCCGAATCTGGCGCAGGGCGGGCGCGTACAGAACATTGAACCGAGCCCTCATCGCCCCGGCACGGCTTACGTCGCGCTGTATCGCTACCTGCTGGGAGATTTTGCGCCGTACATTTATCGCACCGGCGATTATGGGAAAACCTGGACGCTCCTTACCGACGGGCATAACGGAATCGCGGCCGACGAGCCGACGCGCGTCGTCCGCGAAGATCCGGACAGGCCGGGCCTGCTCTACGCAGGAACCGAGTTCGGGATTTATATTTCCTTCGATAACGGCGGGCACTGGCAGAGTTTTCAGCTGAATCTGCCGGTGACGCCGGTGACCGATATCAAAGTGGCTCACAAGGATCTGGTGCTGTCGACGCAAGGCCGGTCGTTCTGGATTCTCGACAATCTGACGCCTCTGCACCAGTTGAAGGATTTCACGGGATCGCAGCCGGTACTGTTCGCGCCTCGTCAGGCCGTCCGCACGCCGGGAGCACAGGCTCTGGAAGGCCTCACCCGCACGGAAACCATTCGTTATCCACAGACCGGAGCGCAGATCGACTACTACCTGCAATCCGCGGCGGCTGAGGTGACGCTCGAGATCCTGGACGAATCGGGCAAGCTGATTCGCAAATTCTCGTCGAAGGCGACGGCACCCGCGCCCGTTGCAGGCGAGGACGAAATGGGATTTGGCGGCGGTGGGCGAGGCCGTGGCGCGGTTGTGCCTCCCGACGCCATGCCGGGCATGCATCGCTTCACTTGGGACCTGCGCTACCCCGGACCATGGCAGAGCGCGAGGAATCCGGAAGGTCCCAACGGGCCGGTCGCGGTGCCGGGGAAATATCAGGTGCGGATAACGGCAGGCTCATTCACCGCGACGCAGCCGTTCACGGTGATCGAAGACCCTCGCATCACGAAGGACGGCGTAACGCAGGCCGACCTGCAGGAACAGTTCGATCACAATATGCGCGTGCGCGAACTGGTGAGCGACATGAATAAGATGGTCGCGCGGATCCGCTCGGCGCCGAAGAGCCCGCAGCTCGATGCATTCGCGTCGCACATCGTTACGCCCACGATTCGCTACAGCAAGCCGGAACTGCAGACGCACATCCAGTATCTTTATCAGCTAACCAACGGAGCCGATCAGAAGCCGGGCCGGGATGCTGTGGAGCGATATGAGGTGCTGCGGAAGGAACTGGATGGTCGGCTGGCGGAGCTGAGTAAGCTGCTTGGAAACTAGAGGAGAGCGAGTGAACTGGACCTTTCTGGGACTTCGCCACCAGAGACAATTCGGCCGTGAATGAACCTCCCGAGTTGTTGGTGAGCGCCTACCCCGAAGCCGCGAGCTTCTTTCTGTCCGCCGCCGCGCTCGGAGCACTGGCGATTTTCGTCCCCACACAGCGCCGCGGCGTTGAGTCTCAGGCGGGACACGGCCCTCGACGCTATGTTGGGCAGCTACATGCGCTGCCCTCTGGTGGTAGACTTTCAGCCGTGAAGTTCACGTCTGCGCTCCTGCTTTGTTCAACGCTAGGCTTTTCCCAGCTATCGTCGCCAACCGAGTTGGCGAACTACGTTGACGCGCATCCGCACACGAGCCTCGACAACGTATGGAAAGGCCTCGGACTCGACTCGCGCTACGCGCCTTGCCGCGCGGACACGCCGCCCTGCGTCACGGAGATCGTCAGCGTCCTCCGCCCGGACCAGGCAATCGTGGTCATTGGGGCGGACTGGGTGAAGGTCAGCGACGTTTACGTGCGTTACGTCCGCGCCGAAAATGGCTGGCGCCTGGAAGGCGCGCGTATGGCGAGCCGGAACACGGGCAATTATCCGCGCCGCCACGGCGTCGTCAAAGTCGGCGGCAAACCCTTCTTCCAGATTGCAAGCGATCGCGGGCAGAACGGTTTCGCCATGGGCCAGGAACTGGAAGAGTGGTTCGACCTGACGGAGGGTGGCTTCGATCCTGTCTTCGCTTACACACATGAGGGCCACTTTTCGCCGTTCGGCCCCGCTGTCGGCCGGGAGGTCCAGGCGACAGCCCGCGGAATGGGAGGATTGGAAGATATCGGCGTAGATGCCTCGATTTTTTTCGTGGGTCCTGGATTCAAGCTTCCAGCGCATTACCACGGCATCTACGAGCGGCATCAGGGTGACAAAAAGTATACGCTCAAAGAAGCTACAGCAGGAATCATCGGCGGCGCGCCGATTCCCCTGGAAGATCTTGAAGGCTTCGTCGGACCGGAGTTCTTCAACATGCCGCATGAGCGTTTGCTGATTTACGCCATGCCCGCCCTCGAAAAGATCGCCTCCACTGGCGACAAGGACGCCAAAGCGTGGCTCAGATCGGTGCTCGAACACACCAAGGACACGCCCGAAAAGCGCCATCTGCTGGAATTGCAGAAGTAGCCTAAGCGCGACTCAGGATCCCAACAAGTCGGTCAACCGCTTCGCCGAGCTTCGCGTCGGAGATTCGCCCAGCCCGATAAACGATGATCCCAGCATCAGCGGTGAAGAGGCGGTTTGGCCGAATCCGGCTGGGGCGATTCAAACCACCCGAGACGAAGTCTGCCGGATTAAGCGCAATAGAGTAGTCGTCTCCGGCGGACTGGCTTGTGATTTGACAAAGGATCACGTCGTCGCCAGCAATCGTTGCCAAAACCAGCGCGGGTCGGCGCTTGGTGTCACTCAAGTCGGAGAAAGGAAATTCGAGAACGACAACGTCGCCTTTTACAAATCGGCCCACGCCGCATCCTCCTCGGGCGTAAGCCAGTCCCTACGCAGCGCGGATTCCGCGGCGAGCCTCGGCATGGCCGCATCGGCATGAGCTTCACGAAGAGAGCGGAGGTAAGTAAGCAGCTTCTCCAGATCCTGCTCCGGCATGGCGTCCAGTTCCCGGAGAATTTGCTCTCTGTTGCTCATAGTCCTATGTTAACCCGGGGCCCGAAGGGGACAGGTCGCTGTGTCCACTGAAGGGGCGTTCGATTAAACTGAGGGTTTGCGGACTGGGGACACAGTGGTCAGTCCCCTTCGCTCCCGCAATGCCAGTCAAAAAGTGGGTTTTCACACAGCCTCTGACGCATTGGGCTCGAACAACCTAGTAAAGCCCCATTGCTGACGACACGGTTTGGCCTTCAAGACAGGTTCGACGTCGGCGAAGAGGGTCCTTGGCGGGCGGCACTTAGCGGGAGCATGGCTGCTATCTGGACGAATGTCGTGCAAATCGCTACTTTTGTATGAGTTGCGATTTCAGCTTGCTGACGAAGGAAGCCTGCTGCGGCGACAGTGAAGCGCGCTGGTCGGCCAGGATCAGCTTTGCTTCGTCGTTGCGCTCCTCGGCGGCCAGTTCCAGCCAGGCGATGGCTTGCAGGTAATCGCGCTCCTCGCGAGGGGCGTTTTGCAGCAGTAGCTTGGCCAGCTGCACCTGGCATGGGGTCTCCCCTACGGCCGCGCAAAGGCGAAAATTCTGGTTCGCGCGGCTGGCGTCGCGCGGCAGCTCATAGCCGGTCAGATACGCGACGCCCAGGAAAAATTGCGCTCGCCGGTTCCCGAGGATCGCCGCGCTCCGCACCAGTTCCAGACCTTTTTCCGGATCCTTGGGCAGACGGCGGCCCTCCATCATCATGCGCCCGGCGTCGAACATGGCCGAAGGATAGTTCGCGCGGGCAGCCTCGATCACCAGCCGAAACGCCTGATCGCGATCCTGCTCGATGCCATCGCCTGCTTCCAGCAGCTTGCCGTAGAGGTACACTGCGGGCGGATATTTTTGGGCCGCCAGCTTGCGGAGGGTCTCAACCGTTTCCGGGTCAATGGGTTCCTTGTTCCGGCGTTCGCGGTGGACAGCGTCGACGGCCAGGTTGAACTGGTTGCGGCGGTCGTCGGCGGAGGGATCGAAACGGCGGCGGAAGATGCGAAACTTCACCCCGACGGCAAGCGCCGCTGGCACCGGCTTCCCCTCCCGCATCGCCGGGCGGAAGGTCCACTGGCGAACGGCATCCACCGCGCGGCTGTCCAGTCCAAAGCCAATGGGGCTTAGCACCGATACGCTTGCTGGCTTCCCCTGTTCATCCACGGTCACTTCCAGCAGAACGGTGCCCTGGACGCCCATGGCTCGTGCCTCGCGCGTGTAGCGCGGCTCGATGCGACGCAGGACTCTGGGCGTGGACAAGGCATCGCGATCGGCGGCGGCAAGAACCAGGGGGAGCGCGATCGGGAGCAGGCGTCGCCAAATCATGTTTTTCTTTTTCTATTATGCGCCGGGAAAAACCTGTATAATCCTCCCCATGAGCCGGACAACACTCGTACGTCTTTGCGGAGGAGCGCTGTTCTTCCTCGGCACCTGGGTTGCCTATACGCAGAACGCGAACCAGCCCCCGCAGTTGACTATCAGCAAGGTGAAGGACGACCTGTATCAGATCGTCGGCGACGGCGGCAACGTGGCCGTCTACGTGACCGGCGAAGGCGTGATCATGGTCGACGACAAGTATGAGCAGGATTACGACCAGATCGTGGCCAAGGTGAAAAGCGTCACTTCGGAGCCGATCAAGTACATCCTGAGCACGCATCATCATGCCGACCACAGCGGCGGCAACGTGAAGTTCGCGCCTACGGTGGAGATTATCTCCACGGTCAACGCCCGGGCCAACATCGTGGAGAAGAAGCAGCCCAACGCACCGGCGAACATCACGCCCGCGCGGATCGCATTTACCGATCAAACCTCGGTGTTCCTGGGCGGGAAGGAAGTGCGCGCGAAGTATTTTGGACGGGGCCACACCAACGGAGACGCGGTGATCTACTTCCCCGCCCTGAAAACGATCCACACGGGCGATCTGATGGCCGGCAATACGCCTCTGATCGATTACCCCGGCGGGGGCAGCGTCATCGAATGGACCAAGACTCTCGACGCCGCAATGACGCTCGACTTCGACACGGTGATTCCAGGCCATGGACCGGTGGCGAACAAAGACGGGCTTCAGAAGTATCGCGATAACGTGGAAAAACTACGGACGCGCGCGCAAGGACTGATCCGCTCCGGCAAGAGCCAGGCCGAGGTCGCCGAAGTGATGACCAAGGAGTTCGGTTGGGCGCCCACCGGTCTTCAAATGCAGTGGAGCCTGCCGGGGATCATGAACGAGTTGAAGTAAGAAGTAACGATTGGCAGGCAGATTCGTACCTATGGCCCGCATGCTTACGCATGGCGGTTCAGAAGCGTTACACCGGCATCGGTTCCGGATTGCGGCGAGCCAGCATCGCGTCGGCGTTTCCGCGCAGGACAGCGTCGAATTCGGGATGCGTCAGGATCCAGAATTGATCGGCGCGAATGGCGTCGAAGACCTTTTCCGCGATGGATTCCGGTGAAACGCCGGTTTCAATAAGACTGCGGATCATCGCGGCAAATTCAGGAGAACCCGACTGTGCCTCCCCTGCACCGGGGCGGTTGCGCTCGCTCTCTCCAATTCTCGTCTTGACGAACGCCGGGCATAGCACCGACGCGCTGACCCGCGACTTGGCCATTTTCAGTTCCAGATAGAGCGTCTCCGATAACGCGACCACGGCGTGCTTGGTGGCGCAATACGGCGCCATCCCGGCGGCCGAGCGCAAGCCCGCGACCGATGCGGTGTTGACGACGCGGCCCTCTTCCCCGCCGGCGAGCATCCGAGGCACGAAGCTGCGGATACCGTACAGGACGCCGTAGAAATTCACGCCGATCACCCATTTCCACGAATCGAGTGCCTGCGCCCAGCACGGCGTGCCACCGCTGGCCACCCCGGCGTTGTTGAACAGCAGATGGACTGCGCCGAACTCCTTGTAGACCGCCTCCGCCATGGCGTCGACAGCGGAGGGCTCGCTTACGTCGATCCTGTACGGCATCACGATCCCGCCGGACATGGCTCTTGCGGCGGCGTCGAGCGCGGGCGCTTCGATATCGGCCAGCACGACACGCATTCCCTCCGCAGCGCAGCGCTCGGCGATCGCTTTTCCGATGCCGCTGGCGGCTCCGGTGACCACCGCGACCTTATTCTTAAACTCGCGCATCGGAGGCTCCTTGTTTCTCATTGATCCGGGCCGTCAGAAACTGCGCGGTCTCGTCCATCGATTGGCGCGCTTCCGGCATATTGGGGACGAGCTGCCAGTCGTGCGGAACGACGGGCCAGATTTTGAGGTCCACGGGTACGCCCGCAGCCCGGGCGCGCTCGGCCAGGCGCGTCGAGTCGTCGAGCAGGAGCTCATCCTCGCCGACGTGAATGATCATCGGAGGAAGGCCCGCCAGATCGGAATACAGCGGAGACGCCAGCGGATTTCGAGGATCGGCCGAGCCCAGGTAGTACCGAGCGACACGGGCGATACCCTCGCCGCGGAACATCGCGCAACGCCTGTCGTTGGTGCGGATGGAATCGCCAGTGGCCGCCAGATCGGTCCAAGGGGAGAATAGCACCACCGCGGCAGGAAGAGGGACACCGGCTACGCGCAACGAAAGCAGCAGGGCAAGGGTGAGCCCACCGCCGGCCGAATCGCCTCCCACCGCGATGGTTTCCGGTGCGATGCCATCGGCGAGGAGCGCCCGGTAGACAGCCACCGCGTCCTGAATCGCGGCGGGAAACAAGTGCTCGGGCGCCAGCCGGTACTCCGGCGCGAAGACACGAAATCCGCGCTGCGCAAAGCCGATGGTAATCGGCCGGTGCGTCTTGGGCGAGCATCCGACATAGCCGCCGCCATGAAGATAAAGCAGTGTCGCGCCCGAGGGAGCCGGGTCCTGCAGCCATTCCCCCGCAACATCGCCGACGCGGGATGCCGTGATGGTGACTTCTTTGGGGATGGAAACCTGACGCGGTTTCATCAGTCTTCGGACGTGCAGGGCATCCTCTGCTCCCGCCAATTTGCGCTTCAAGGTCAGTTTCAAAATCCAGGTCGTGACATGGGCCTGCCAGCTTGCCATAATCAACGCAGTGTACCTCAATATGAGAAACCTCCTGAAATTCGCCACTGCCGTCCTGTCGATTTCCGGCGTCGCCCACGCTCAGAACCTGACCGCCGCGAACCAGCGCTACTTCACCTCCGTCCGCCGCAGCCTGGAGGCGAGCGCCGACGCCATGCCGGCGGAGAAGTACGGCTATCGCCTCACTGAAGGGCAGATGACGTTCGCCGAGTGGCTGATCCACTCCGCGCAGCGCAATTATTCCGACTGCGCGACCATCCAAGGCGAGCAGGCTCCGGAGGCCTCCAAGCAGCTGGCCGGGCTGAAGACGAAGGAGGAGGTGAGCAGGGCGCTGAAGGAGTCCTTCGCCTATTGCGCGGCGGCGCTTGACAAGGTGGACGACGCGAAGATCGTCTCGTCGCAGCAGATCAGCTACGCGTTCATGCACATCGCCGTGCACAACAATGAGATCTACGGAAACATCGTGGGTTATCTGCGGTCGAACGGCATCGTTCCGCCCTCCACGGCCGGACGCGGGGCACAGAAGAAGAACTAGAATAAAGTCGTGCTGACGCGATTTGACGATGCCGTGAGGAAACACTCGTCGCAGCTTCTCCACCTGACGGAGTCGACACTGTACGCCGCCGTGGGCGTGCTGCTGGGCGCGGCGGCGATCGCGGTTTTGTTCGAAGCGGGCACGATCCTGTGGCGGGGCATCGCCGATCACACGCTGGCCAGTTCCGGCCTGCAGGAACTCGACGCGCTGCTCCTGGTGCTGGTGCTGGTAGAGATTCTGCACACCGTGCGGATCTCGATCGGATCGAAGCAGATCATCCTGGAGCCTTTCCTGATTGTCGGGCTGATCGCATCGGTGCGACGGGTGCTGGTGATCGCGATGCAGGCCTCGAAGTTGACCGAGGATGGGCACGCCATCTCCGACGCCTTCCAACGGTCGATGATCGAATTGGGCGTCGTGGGCACCCTTGTTCTCATCTTCGTGTTTTCCATTTACGTTTTGCGTCGCGCAACGCCGAAAGACGCCGCTGCAGGCGAGTAACGCCAAGGGCGCTCTGCGTTTTCCCTACCCCGCTTCCAACGTCATCCCGCGCGCGCGCAGCCGCGCGACGAGGGCGTCGCCAAGAGCGGTCGATGGCGTCAGCACTCCGGCCCGCTCGGGCAATTTCTCGATAGCAAGGCACATAGCCGATTCGCAGAGGCACTTCACCGTCACGCGATTACCGGGATCGCCCTGATCGCTGATCACCCCGCGCGCGGTTCTGCCGTCGCTGGCGCGACCGAAAAGGTCGCAGCGAAACCACCCGCTGTTCATCGTTTTCTCCGAGGGCCCCTGGCCCGGCGCGGGCGCGAGTTTCTTCAGGAAACCGCGCATGGTGGCGGAAGCGAGTGCTTTCTCAAAGAACGCGCTGCCGCTGGAGACCAGCGATGCCGCGAAATGGCTCCCGGCGTTGGTGTACTCCTGATACGCGAAATCGGCGCCCAGAATCTGGCAGCTTCGGCGCACTACACGGGTATTGATGCTGCCCATCACGAACGGCGCAATCCAGCCTTGCAGATCCTGGTCGAATAAGGCCGATGCCGGGTCGCGTTCCAGATCGCGGGGTGGGCGCGTGATGCCGGGGCTCAGCAGAAAAAGGTCGCGCACGACCATCTGCTGGCCCGATTCGAACAGATTCACGGCCGAGGCAAACGTTCCTCCGTTCAGACCTCCCTTCATCTTGAAGAATGCCTTCACCTCGCTCGTTTCCGGCCCCAGCGCACGGGAGATCAGCATCGCGCCGATGTCCGAAGGAATGGAATCGAATCCGCAAAAAGGCACGATGCGCGTACCTTCCGCCTCGGCCTTGGCGTGATAGCGGTCGATCAAGCCGCGCACCCACGCCGTTTCGCCCGTGATGTCGGCGTAATGCGTGCCGAAACGGACGCAAGCGTCGACGATGGCGCCGCCGTATCGCGCGAACGGTCCGGCAGTGTTGAGCACAACACGCGTGCGGCCGGCCATCGTGTCGATCGCCGCGGTGTCAGTAGAATCGGCGGCGATCACCGGTACCCCGGCGTTGAGAGCCTCCAGCTTGGCGCGATTTCGTCCCGCGATGGCCCAATGCAGGTCCGGTGGCGCATGCTTCTTGAAGTAAGCAACGGTCTGGCGGCCGGTGAATCCGGTGGCGCCGTACAGAATCACGTCGAAGTCGCGGGTCATAACGAAAACGCTCTTCGGATTTTTTCGAGGAACGCGGCGACGCGCTCGCGCGGATCGCCCTCGCCCAGCGCCTCAAACGGCAGCAAGCCCCGATAACCAACCTTGTCGATGATCGCCTTGACGCGCTGCAGATCCGTGTCCACTTCCTTATCGCCGTAGCCGACCTTCTCCTTGATCTGCCAGGAAACGGCCCAGGGAACCAGCTCCTCGATTTCCTGATACGGATCCTTCGTCCGCAAGCTGCCGACGTCGAGAATATCGCCGAACCATCCGCTGGCTTCGGGCGCGGCGTTGACGGCCTCAAGTACGCGGATCGTTTCGTCCGCGGTCTTCAAGAAATCGTTATGCTGCTGCAGGCCGAGCATCACGCCGTGGCGGCGGCCGTAGGCGGCGCACTCCTGAAACTCGGGAATCATCCAGCCGAGAGCCTGCTCGAACGTGTAACCCTCCGGCCTCGCCCGGCCTGAGAACACGCGCAGCACCGTCGCGCCGAGCTTCTGGGCGACTTCAATCCAGGCCATCACCATTTGCACGTCGCGCGCACGGGCTGCGGCATCCGCGACGGCGAAATCGTTGCGCACGCCGGTTCCACTGATCTGCACTCCGTTCAGGAATGCGGTTTTCTTGAAGTTGTAGAGAAATTCGTCGGAAGGAACCTTGGGATAACCTGGGAAATAGTAGCCGGTGGCGTCCAGTGCGTCCACTTTATGCTGGGCGCAGAAATGCACGACGTCATCGAGCGTCATCGAACCGGCTTTGAGCGGCTTGTCGAAGGAGTATGCGTTTAGTGCAAGCTTCAGCTTGACGCCCGGATCTCTGGGAACCCCGGCCGAAGCGTATCCGGCGGCGGCCAAACCAAGAGAGTGGGAAAAGAATCCGCGGCGAGAGAGAGGGGAGTGAGCCATGGCCCCCTCATTATGTCAACATCTGTTTCCAGGCGTCCTCATCCCGGCCGATGCTGACAAGATGGGCACATCGAACCAGAGGGAGCCGCAGAAGCTTCGGGTCACGTTCGACCTTGGCCAACAACTCGGAGTCGGGCACACGAAGATACTTCAACCCGGCGTCGATGTATGCCTTGCCGTCTGGGTCCAGCAGGCCCTTCAACCCGAAGCGTTCGATGAACCGCTTGATCTCGCCCGGGCTCATGGGCTTCTTGTCCAGATCGACGAGCTGGATCGTCGCGCGGCGTTCCTTGAAAAAGCGCTCCGCCGCGCGAGTATCCTGCGAGCCTTTGACTCCGAAAATCTGGATGGTGGCCATCCACTCGATTCTAGCGGGAAGGCTATTTCTTGTTCTTGTTGGCTGCCTCAGCGGCTAGCTTCAACTCATTGTTGACCTGCTCCAGAAGTTCCTTCGCCTTGGCCGCGTGCCCCTGCATATCCCATTCATTGGCCTTCTGAGCTTCTATGATCTTGTTGTACGCGTTCCGGCTCGCCGCTTGGGCTGCGGCAAGGTTGGGGTGCTTACCCTTGGAGATGTTCTCCACCGGCTTCTGGGCAATGGCAAAACCTCCCAGCAAAAGCAGGGAGGCGAGGACAGGGGTGAGGATACGTGACTTGGTCATTGCGGAATTATATGATCTTTTAGATGGACGAAGCAATGGCATATCCGGAGCCCAAAGAGCTCCCGGCCAGCGAGGCGGCCGAGGAGAACCTGCATTTCATCTGTCCGAACTGCGAGGCTCGAATGATGGATCGGGGCTGCAAGCTGATCTGCCGGCGCTGCGGGTATTTCATGGGCTGCTCGGACTTCGTCTAACGCGCTACAGTGGTACGGTGCCTAAGGTGAAATTTCTCCTCACTAGCGCCACGTTCGTGTCTTTCGCCTGTGCGCAGACCGCTGCCGACCGAGGTGCGCAGTTGTTTGTTTCCCAATGCGCTTTCTGCCATGGGCGCGACGCCGGCGGAGGCGAGACCGGACCGGATCTGACGCGCTCCAAGCTGGTAGCGGGGGACGCCAACGGGGACAAAATCGGACCCGTTATTCGAGAAGGACGCCCGGAAAAAGGCATGCCGCGATTCAACGTCTCCGATTCCGATATGGCCGCCCTGGTGGCCTTCATTCACGATCAGAAGACAAAGGCTGAAGCACTGGTGGGCGGACGACGGGGCGTGGAGGTGGCGGATCTGCAAACCGGGAATGTCGAGGCGGGCCGGCAGTATTTCAACGGCGCAGGGAAATGCGCGACGTGCCATTCGCCCACGGGCGATCTGGCAGGGGTAGCCAAACGGTTTGAAGGATTGAAGCTCGAAGAGCGCCTGCTCTATCCGAGGGGCGCGAAGGCAAAGGTTACGGTGACGCTGCCTTCGGGACAGACGCTCGCCGGCGAGGTTGCGTATAGAGATGAGTTCACTATCGCCATGCGGGATAGCTCGAAGCGCTACCGTTCCTGGCCCGTGAATCAGGTGAAGTTTACCGTAGACGATCCGGCGCAAGCTCACGTGGATTTGCTCGCGAGATATACCGACGAAGACATCCACAATCTCATGGCCTACCTGCAGACGCTGCGTTAACCGGAGACCTCATCCATGAAATCCTTTTTTCTCTTCACGATGGTTGTATCGATGGCCGCCGCGCAGGGCGTCGATCCAGCGATGCTCGCGCATCCTCCTGCCGACAGCTGGCCGGGCTATCACGGCGATTACTCCGGGCGCCGGCATAGCGCGCTCAAACAGATCACGCCGGAAAACGTGGGTCAGCTGGGGCTGGCCTGGGCGTTCCAGACCGGGCAGGTCCAGGAGATCAAGAGTTCGCCCCTGCTGGTCGACGGCGTACTGTACTTCACGGTCACAGACAACGTCTGGGCCGTCGATGCGCGCTCCGGCCATCAGGTCTGGCACTACACGTATCCGCCGAACAAAGGCTTTCATATCGGCTCGCGCGGCGTATCGATGTACAAGGACTGGCTCTACTTCATGACGCCGGATTCGCACTTGATCTGTCTGAACGCGGCCGACGGCACGGTTCGCTGGAACGTGGTCGTCGCCGACGCTGAGAAGGGCTACTGGACAACGATGTCGCCCTTGATCGTCGGCAATCACGTAATCGCCGGCGTTTCAGGCGATTTCGACAACCTCACCGGGTTCCTGAAGTCGGTCGATCCGGAGACGGGCAGGACGCAGTGGCGCTGGGACAGCACGCCGCCCGCGGGCACGCCCAACGCGACCACGGGCGGCATGACCTGGATGACGGGAACCTACGATCCGGCGCTGAATCTGATCTATTGGGGTACCGGCAATCCCACGCCCGTGCTGAACGGGAACGCGCGGCCGGGAGACGACCTCTATACGTGCAGCATCGTTGCGCTGAACCCGGACACAGGCAAGCTCGCTTGGGCCTTCCAGCCATCGCCGCACGACACGCACGATTGGGACGCGGTGGAGACGCCCGTCCTGGTTGACGCAAACTTCAAGGGGAAGCCGCGCAAGATGCTGATGCAGACCTCGCGCAACGGCTATTTCTTTGTGCTGGACCGGACGAACGGCGATAGCCTGCTGACCACCACGTTCGGACCGGTGAACTGGAGCCTCGGCGTGGACAAGAAGGGCCAGCCCATCCCGAATCCCGCGAAGGATCCCGCACCCGACGGGCGTCTGATCGCTCCCGATGAGGGCGGTCTGACGAACTACCGCTCGCCAAGTTTCGACGCGAAGACAGGGTTGTTCATCGTCGATGCGCACCCCAGCTACGGTATTTACTTCACCAAGCCCGCCGACGGCGCCTTCGGATGGGCCGGCGCGGATTACGGCGTGTGGGGCAAAGCGGTGCTGGAGGCGATCGATTATCAGACCGGCCAAATCCGATGGAGCCACGAGTTGGGCCCGAACGGCTCCGGCGCGGGTGTGCTGACCACCGATTCCGGTTTGATTTTCACGGGCGACGCGCTCGGTAATCTGCTCGCGTTGCGGACCAGCGACGGCAAAACGCTGTGGCACGCGGGCCAGGGATCGCCAATGCAGAGTTCGCCGATTGCGTATGAGTTGGATGGCCGGCAATACGTCGTCACCAGCGCGGGTGGCGTGATGTTTTCCTGGGCTTTGCCCGCGAGGTGACGCACGGAATGTTCACTTAAGCGCTCTGTTTGCAGACGCTTCCCTATTTCACTTGGCGCAAACGGGATTTTCCGCCGTTAGCTTAACTTCGGAGGCTGTATGGAGCCATTTAAGCTCGGGATCAACATGGCCGGTGCTATATCGGCCGGAGCCTACACCGCGGGAGTTCTCGATTTTCTCACCGAGGCGCTGGACGAGTGGTACACAGCCAAGGAGAATGGCGACCCGGTTCCGTCGCACGACATTTCCATCGAGGCGTTCTCCGGTGCGTCGGCGGGCGGGATGTGCGCGGCGATCTCGGCGTGCTTGCTTCAGGAAGACTTCGACCACATTCACGACGTTTCGCGCAGCGGTTCGACCAACAAACTGTACGAAGCCTGGGTGAATACGATCGATATTCGTCACTTGCTGACCACGGGGGACCTGGCCGCAGGCTCCCTCATTTCCCTGCTCGACTCCACGATCATCGAGTCGATCGCGGATCAAGCCCTGACGCCGGGAACCCCAGAACGCAGGAAATACGTCTCACCGAATCTGACTTTGTTTCTGACGCTGACGAATCTGCGCGGCGTTCCCTACGCGCTGTTCGAGGGCCAGACGCTGACGCCCGATGAGTACGTGACCTATCATGCCGACCGTCTGCGTTTTGAAACGGTCGAGCCGGGCAGCGAACCGAAATCGTCCGATGCGCGTCCGCTTACTCGTGGCGGGAATGATGAAGTTTGGGCCCTGCTCAAAACAGCGGCGATGGCCACTGGCGCGTTTCCGGTGTTTCTCGCTCCGAGGGTGATCGACCGGTCGAAAGCCGAGTACGACCGTCCATTGTGGGAGCCGATCTGCCAGGGTCGATCTTCGGATCGCGCACCGGCGTTTCCTCCCGGGCAGCAGGATCCGTGGACGACAGTAAACGTCGATGGAGGCGTGACGAATAACTCGCCGTTCGCCTTGGCGCACGATTACCTGGCCACGCTCGAGCCCCGCCGCGGAGGCTGCGAAATGGAGGGAAGCGCGCATCGAACCGACCGGGCTGTGCTGACCATCGCTCCCTTTCCCGGCAACGAGGATTGGAACAGGAAATACGATGCGCCCCGTCACCGTACGGTGTTTGCCGTGCTGGGCGACCTCCTCTCCACGCTGATTGCGCAGTCGCGTTTCTTGGGAGAATCGCTCTCGGGGGTGACCGGCGGGCCGTCCTTCAGCCGGTTTTTTATCGCGCCCTCCGACGAGCAGCGCAGAGGCGAGCATCCGCTGCAGTGCGGCCTGCTCGGATCGTTCGGGGGATTTTTTGAGCGTGACTTTCGCGCTCACGACTTTCAGCTCGGCCGCCGCAATTGCCAACGTTTTCTGGAAACGAGTTTCCTGTTGCCGGAGAGTAACCCGCTGTTTGCCGGCGCGGGGCAGGAGATTCGCGCCCAGTTCGCCCGGGAAGCGCCGGAGGGAGCCGGGCAGACCGCGGAGAAGTGGCTACCGGTGGTTCCGTTGGTTGGCTCCGCGCTCGAAGAGGTTCCGCATCCGGCGCCCGGCACGATCACGCGCGCGTCCTTGAACGAAATCGTGGGCCTGATCGCGCAGCGCGCCAACGCTCTGCTGCCGCTGATGATCGCAAAGCTGCGCAGCAGACTGCTGAGATTGCTGATCCGCTGGGGCGCGCGCGTGGTGATCGCGGTGCGCGGCAAGCAGGAACTCACCGAGTATCTGGAAGAGGCGCTCGAAGGTTTCGTGGTCGACAAGAAAATCGTTACGCCACAGCAATCTTCAGCGTCACCGCGTGATCGCACGGCTTCCCCGGCGGCATCGTGATCTTGAGCCCGGCCTCGTTTTGTGTCCATTTCACACGGCCGCGATGCCCCAGCAGTTCCACGCTGTGAACCCTGGCCGGGTTTAGCGATTTGATCAGGGTATCGCCCGCCGGCCACCCCATCACGAAGGCGTATACATGGGAGCCCTTTGACGTAAACCGGATTTCGCCGGCCGTCAGATCCTTGCGCCTATTTTCGTTGAATGCCCCGCCTGCGTCGGTCGCCGCCAGGCTCGGACCCTCGCCGCTGACTCTCCATGGACGGGTACCGTAGATGCCTTCGCCGTTGACCCGCATCCATGCCGTAATCGCCTCGAGAATCCGCAATTCATCGGCGTCCAGTTCGCCGCTTCCGGGTAGCGGAAAGTTCAACAGCAGATTTCCGTTGCGGCTGACGATGTCGACCAACATGTCAACGATGGTTTTCGGCGTCTTATACGTAATCCCCTTCTTGTAATGCCAGTTGCCGATGCAGGTATCGGTCTGCCAAGGATCGGGCGAGATCCTGTTCACCATGCCTCGTTCCAGATCGAGAACGCAGGTTCCCTCCGCGCAGTCTTCGCGCTGCTTGCTGCTGTAGATCGCCTCGATCTTACCGCCGCGCGCCTTCGCGCTGGTGTTATAGGCGTGGGCCACCAGACTCAAGCCGAACTCGCCGTACGGGATCGCGCCGTCGGTGTAGAGAAGATCGGGTTGATGCTGGTCGACCAGGTCACGGATGCGGTTGAAATACTGCTGCTTCCAGCGGTCGATAGGAGGCCGATCCATGGCTTTGGCCTTATCCATGAAATCCGGCGGGACCAGGCTGTAGTCGTGATACAGGTCCGAATATTTTTCGTCTGCGCCGTCGTAGGGCACGCCTGCGAATTCGCCGGTCTTATCGCTCCTGTGCGAGGTGGCCATCCAGGCAAAACTATTCGAGAGATGCTCGCTGACGCCGAAGCGCAGGCCCCGCTTCCTGGCCGCCTGTTTCCAGATGCCTACGATGTCTTTCTTCGGCCCCGCCGCCGCGGCATTCCATCGCGGCTGATAGCGCGAGTCCCACATATCGAAATTGTCGTGATGCACGCCCATGCTGACGAAATATTTCGCCCCGGCCCTGACATAGAGATCCATCAGATGTTCGGGGTCCCATTTCTCCGCTTTGAACGTCGAAATCACATCCTTGAACCCGACCTTCGAGGGATGCCCGTAATGCGCCAGATGAAATTTATATTGCGCGTCGCCCTCGATGTACATGTTGCGCGCGTACCAATCGCCCGCCTCGGCCGCCGATTGCGGGCCCCAATGCGCCCAGATGCCGAACTTCGCGTCGCGGAACCAATCCGGTGCGCGAAATGCTTTTAAGGACTCGCGGGTCCCTTGAAATGGACCCTTGGTGATCTCCACTTCGGCCGGCTGCGCCCAAGCAAGCGCGGGAACCGAACCCGCCATCGCCGCCAGCGCGTGTCTCCGGTTCAACAAAATCATGGCGGGATCCTCTTTCGATCAAGATGACACAATTCGGGGCGGCTTTTCCGCTGGACGGCTCATGGCCGCGCCACCGATCAGGCATCCAAAGAGAATGAGGTGCATTTCCGCATTTGCGATCAGGGAATCGAAATACCGTGGGTTCTGCAGAGAATTCCTTGCCAAGCGAAGGAGCCATGGGACGTTCAGCGTCAGGAGCTCTCCGAAATTCCAGCAGCACAGTGTCAGCGCGAAGATACCAGTGGCAAGCAGCGGACGCGGGCGAGACGATCGGCCGGTGAGCCATCCGGCCGCTGCCATAGCGGCGCAATCCAATAGTAGGTGGAACGTCGCGATCCACTCAGCGCCCGCCACGGGGGCGATCCAGCGCAGGAGCGGCCTTTCTAAAAATGCGAGCGTCATCAACGCGGCCCATCCGAGGATGAGTGATCGAGCCAGCGCCGCCGCATACGCCATTTCTCTTATCTCCGAATCGGCCGGAATCATGTCGGACCCACTACAGGAAGTAATCCGGCAGGCCGTTTTTCGTAGCGCGGAGGATCTCGGCAATGGCGCGACGATCCTCCGCGGACAGCCTTGCGTACTTTTCACCGCGCTCACCGCCGGAGAGGATGGCCCACATTCGTTGATAAATCGACTCCTTCACCTGGGTGGGCAGCGCATCGAAGGCGGCGGAGTAGATCATGTAACTGCAGGGATACTTCATCATGCGATGCTGCAGATCGAATTGCCGCAGCGACCTCCCTTGTCCGTCGAAAGGTCCCAACGCGGCGAACGCTTCCTGAAATCGCGAGGTTCCCTGCACACGCGGCTCGAGTCGCGCCTCATCGACGAACAGCATGTAGTCGGTCACCTCAGCGGCCATCTGCGCGAGTTTTTCGGGGGTCAGCGATTTTTCATACGCGTCGAAGCGCGTCTCCCAGCCGACGCGCGTGAGCAGGTTCATCAGATGCATCTGATGGTCGAAGACCATCAGCGCGGCGATATCGCTGCCGGGAGCGAGATAGCCGTTCAGTTCGGGCTGCAGCGCAGCCGTCTCCGTCTCCGTGCGGAAGGACGTATTCGCAAGGCTGCGCGGCAAGTCCTTCGTGCCGGTAACGAACCAACCACCCCAGCGGCGCTCGAACGGCGATCGGTGATCGATGTTGGAGCTTCCAAGCTCGCGCAGGATATATCCGTCGCGGGCCGGATAGACGCTGCGCAGCAGCATGCCGGGGACGCCAAGCGTGTCGTAGGATTCGTGGCAGGTGAGGCAGTCGTCATGCCGGACGAGCCTAGGTTTCACGCCGGGCTGCTGGTTGAGCGTGTAAAAAATGGTTCCCTGGCGCGGATCTTCGGACGCAATCTCCAGCATTGCGCCACTGCGGACCCACCCGACCGCGACGGCGTCATTGAAATAAAGCGCGCGGGCGTTGCGGGGATGGATGAGATGCTGCTGGAAACTCGCCTTGGCGAACGTCGCGATCTGAGATTCCACCGGAATGCCGAGAGCGTCGAGCAACGCCCGCAGATAGCCATGTTCCGGCTCAAAGGCGAGGGTAAGCCCGTGGTCCAGGCGCCGGTTTAACCGCGCCGCAGGATCGTCGACCGGACGTGTCGAATACTCAATCGCCGGATGGTCCAGCGCGCCCGAGAATACGCCCGCCAGGTCGGCCAGCGCCAGCGCGCCGGTGGCGATCCACAGTGCGGCAAGCCTCATGAACCTACTGTACAGGCATCGGGCCCGCCACCGCCGGTACTCCTCTAAGTGCATTACCCTACTCAGGATTCAGCGGTTTTCCTTATCGGACAAGTGGGTTTCGTTGCCCGCCTTGGTGCTTTCGGCTCATTGTTACCATGAGATCCTCCTGCGAGAATGAAGGCAGTTCCGGCCCATGAACCGTTCGGTACGGGCCGCAAGAGGTGTACAGCAAATGCCGCCACAATTCGGGCGCGTAGTCGCCGTCTCAGTGATGGCCATTCTGGTGGCGTTATTCACCTGGATCTACCTTCGCGACCGGCAGCAGCGCGTACGACTTTGGATGATGGGTTGGATCGCCATCGTCGTCCATCTCGGGGCCGGTCTGGCGGCGGCCTACCACATGATTCCCCCGCGTCTCGCCGATTGGATGGCATACACCACCCTGCTGGCGACGGCGGCGTGTTTCTACCTCTCCGTTACTCGCGTCGCTAATACCCCACGGGGACTTCTCTTGTATATCGGGGGCTTTATTACCCCCGCCATTGCGTACTGCACGTGTCTGGTTTACGAGGTCAGGGCCATCGGAGCGTATCGCGGACTCCTGACCCTGGCGACGCTCTCCTTTGCCCTCTTAGTGCTGTGGAACAAGCGGCGCCAGGTCCCGGCCCGGGTGTTAATCCTCGTCATCGCAATGCTTTTCGCGACACTGAGCACGTATGAGGCGGGCAGGCATCCGGAGTACGGGATGGATCTGCTGATGTTCGGCTCTTACGCGTCCGTCGGTGTCGCTTGGTGGGAATACTACAGACGCGTCAGCCCCGGAATTCTGGCGACCTCGGCCTCGTTTCTCGCCTGGGGACTGGTCTTTCCTGTCGCGGACCTCTTGACAGCTATCTTCGGCAGCACAATTCCTGGCGACCACGTGATTTGGGATCTTCCCAAGTATTTTGTGGCGTTCGGCATGATTCTGACTCTGTTTGAGAATCAGGCGGAGATGCTGAAGCGGGAGATCAGAGAGCGGCGCCGCGCCGAGGATGAGGCTAAAGCCGCAAATCATGCAAAAAGCGTCTTCTTGGCTTCCATGAGCCATGAGATTCGCACGCCAATGAATGGGATTCTCGGCATGACGGAGCTGGCGCTCGACTCCGAACTTACCGAGGAGCAGCGCGAAAATCTGAACATCGTCCGCAACTCGGCCGAATCCCTGCTCACCGTGATTAACGATATCCTCGACTTTTCCAAGATCGAGGCCGGGCGGATGGACTTCGAATCGATCCGTTTTTCCATCCGGGACGAACTGGGCGAAGTGATGAGCACCATGAGTTTCCGCGCCCAGCAGCGAGGCCTCGAGCTGATCGGCGACATCCGCCCGGATGTGCCGGGGTTTGCCGTGGGAGATGCGGGAAGGCTCGGCCAGGTGTTGATGAATCTGATCGGCAACGCCATCAAGTTCACCGAGCGTGGAGAAGTGGTGGTGAGCGTCCGACGCACGCCGGAGGATCCTGGCCTGCTGCACTTCACCGTCACGGACACGGGCATCGGCATCCCAGAGGAAAAGCGCGCACTGATCTTCGAAGCCTTCCGGCAAGCCGACGATTCGATCACCCGGAGGTTTGGCGGCACCGGATTGGGCCTGGCGATTTCGGCGCGCTTGGTGGAAATGATGGGGGGACGGATCTGGGTGGAATCGGGACCTGGCTCGGTGGGAAGCGCCTTCCATTTCACGGCACGGATCGGCGAGGCGGATGGAGAACGCCGCATTCCGGATGCCAAGGGTCTGCTTACCGGCGCGTCCGCACTGATCGTCGACGATAACGCCACGGTGCGGTCCTTGCTCACCGAGACGCTCCGGAGCTGGGGTATGGAAACCGAATCGGCACCGGATGGAGAAACCGCGCTGGCATTGCTGGGGACTCGTCACGCCGCGGGGCGCGCGTTCAGCGTCGTGCTGCTCGATTCGCAGATGCCCGGCACCAGCGGACTGGAGGTTGCCGGGCGCATGAAGATCGCGCGCCTGGACACTCCGGTGGTCCTGATGTCCGTGCTCGCCGACCGGCAGAGCGTAGAACGGTCGAAGGTCCTCGGCGTCGCGGCCCGGTTGAACAAGCCTTTACGGCAGTCTGAATTGCTGGAGACGATCCGCGCCGTGCTGGCCGGCCAGCGGCAACGGCAAGACGGCCGCGAGCTGAGCAACCGGCCGGAGCCGTCTGCCCCGTTGCGAATCCTTGTTGCCGAGGACAATCCGGTCAATCTCCGGCTGACGCAGCGCCTCGTCGAGAAGCTCGGTCACCACACGACCGTCGTTGCGAATGGGCGGGAGGCCGTGGAGGCCGTGGATCGCGAGAGGTTCGATGTCGTCCTGATGGACTCGCAGATGCCTGAGATGGATGGTTATGAAGCCGCCGCCACGATCCGCGCCCTCGAGCGGAGAACCGGACGCCACGTTCCAATCATCGCCGTGACGGCGGACGCGATGTGCGGCGAGGACAGAAAGTACCTGGCGGCCGGAATGGACGGCTATCTCACCAAGCCCATCGATGCGGAGCGGCTGAACGAGCTGCTCGCCTCCATTGCGCCGGCGGAGGTATCGGTCACCGAGCTCCTCGCAAGCGCAGACATTTGATGAGTCAGGTCCTGCAGGCGGCGGAGCGCATTTCTAATTCCTCGCGGCTTGCCGCAAACCAGATGTGCTGTCCGCGATTCGACTCCGCCACAAAGTCCCGCAAGGAATCGCTCTCGCTCACGTGCCGTGAAATATCGCCGATGATCGCCAGCCGGACGCCATAGGTGACGAACTTCGAGATAAACTCTCCGGCGACGCGCGTCCTCAGCCGGAAGAAATCGCCGTCCAGCCGCTCCGACGGAATTAGGACACAATGGGCCCCTTGCGCGATGGCCTCGCCGATCACCTCGACCGCATCCCGGTCGCTGCGCAGCTTGTTCCCCTCGGCGGGGCAGATGAAGACCGTCATTTCGGCGATTATAGCCTTCTGGACCGGGCGTGCTAAAATCACCAAACACCCCCCATGTACTGGAGTAAACTCTTCATCCCCACCCTGCGTGAGGATCCTGCTGAAGCAGAGGTCGCTAGCCATCGTCTGCTGCTGCGCGCCGGCTACATCCGCCAGCTCGCCGCCGGGCTCTATAACTACCTGTTTCTTGCACAGCGCTCCATCTTGAAGATCACCCAGATTGTGCGCGAGGAGATGGACGCCATCGGCGCGCAGGAATTTTACCTTCCGGGCCTGAATCCCGCCGAGGTCTGGCAGGAATCCGGACGCTGGGACGTGATGGGCGACAATCTCTTCCGCCTGAAGGACCGCAACGGGCGCGACCTCTGTCTCGGCATGACTCACGAAGAGGTGATGACCTATATTGCACGAAACGAGCTCCGGAGTTACAGGCAGCTTCCGCAGATCTGGTATCAGATCCAGACCAAGTTTCGCGATGAGCCCCGACCTAAGAGCGGGCTGCTGCGCGTGCGCCAGTTCATCATGAAGGATTCCTACACCTTCGACCTGACGCCCGCGGGACTGGATGAAGCCTACGAGAAGCATGATCAGGCCTATCGCCGGATTTTCGACCGCTGCGGCCTCGAGTATGTCGTCGTGGAGGCACACTCCGGCGCGATGGGCGGCAGTCAGTCGCACGAATTCATGGTGGTCTCCGACGCTGGGGAGGACTTCGTGGTGAAGGGGCCCGGTTACGCGGCCAATTTGGAGAAAGCGGTGAGCGTGGCCAAGCCTCCCACCGCACCGGATCCCGAAGGCGACCTTCAACCCGAAGAATTTCACACGCCGGGTCAGAAAACGATCGCCGAAATCGCAGCGTTCACGGGGCTTCCGGAAACATCGCAGATGAAGAGCCTGGTGATGGTGGCCGGCGCCGACGTGGTGCTGGTGCTGCTTCGCGGCGATCATCAGTTGAGCGAGACGAAATTCGCGAGCGTCACCGGCGCGGCCGATGTCCGCCCGGCGCATCCCGAAGAGATCCGGCAGCACTTCGGCGCCGACGCCGGTTCGCTCGGACCCATCGGCGTGAAGCCGCGGATTCTCGGCGATGAAGCTCTCCGCGGCCGCCGCAACATGATCGCCGGAGCGAACAAGAACGATTATCACTTGCGCCACGTCACGCCAGGCGAGGATTTTCGGTGCGAATTTCACGACCTGCGGCAGGTGGTGGAAGGCGACACCTCGGTGGTCGACGGGAGTCCTCTGACGGTTCATAAGACGGTCGAAATCGGCCACATTTTCAAGCTCGGCTACAAGTATTCCGAGTCGATGGGCCTTCGCGTTCTCGACGAATCGGGCAAAGAGGTCACGCCGATCATGGGCAGTTACGGCATCGGCATTGAACGCATCCTGTGCGCCGCGGTCGAGTTGTTCCACGATAAGGACGGCATTGTGATGCCGCCTTCCATCGCGCCGTTCACGGTTGTCGTGACGCCCGTCCACTTCGCGGACCCGGCCCAGAAGAGCGCAGCGACCGAGCTTTACGCGGCCCTGAAGGCCGGCGGCGTCGACGTGGTTCTCGACGATCGAGATGAACGCCCCGGCGTCAAGTTTAAGGACGCCGACTTGATCGGCATTCCCTATCGCATCAACGTCGGGAAGAAAGTTGCGCAAGGGCTCGTTGAAGTGGTCGACCGGCGCACCAAGACATCTACCGATGTTGCCGTGGCGGAGGCGGCTCGCTATGTCACAACCCGACTGGCAGAACATACGAAGTGAGTTCCCCGCCCTGCGCAATCGCGCGTATCTGAACACCGCTACGTTCGGACAACTGCCACGCCGCGCCACGGAAGCCGTGGCTGCCCACTGGCGCCGCCGCGACGTTTTCGCCTGCACCGATTTCCTAAGCTGGTACGACGATGCGGACCGCCTGCGTGCATCCATCGCGAGGCTTGTCGGCGCATCCGCCGATGACATTGCGTTCGTAAGCAATGCGGCGTCCGCGCTCGGGATGGCGATCGCCGCGCTCGATCTGGCGCCTGATGATAACATCGTCACGCTTCAGGAGGAGTTTCCCAACTACCTTTACATGCCGCACGTCCGCGAGGTCGGCTGGAACGACCTTTTTCGCTCCATCGACGCGCATACACGCATGGTTGCAATCAGCGAAGTAAATTATTCGACTGGCTTCCGGCCGCCACTCGAGGAGATCTCGCGGTTTGTGCGCGAGCGGGGCGTCATTCTTTTCGTTGATGGCACGCAGAGCCTGGGAGCACTGACGATCGACGTGGGGAAGCTCGGGATCGACATCTATGCCGCGCACGGATACAAATGGCTGATCAGCCCCACCGGATGCGGATTTATGGCCGTTTCGGAGCAGATCCGGCGTAGGCTGCGGCCGATCGTCGTCGGCTGGAGGAGCCACAAGACTTGGCGCGACGTCGACAACCTGCATCACGGTGCTCCGGAATTTCTCGATTCCGCGGAAAGATACGAAGGTGGGGGACTGCCTTTTCCTCTGCTGTATGCCATGGAGCAGTCGGTTGGGCTCTTCCACGAAATCGGACCGCACACCGTGGAGGAACGCGTGATGTACCTGGCGCGATCCGCGCGGGAACGGCTGCGCGAGCTTGGAGCGGAGGCGGCGGACAACGGCTCGCAAATCGTTGCCGCGAAGTTTCCCGGCCGCGATCCGTCGCATCTGGCGCGCGAACTGAAGGAGGAGAGCGTGAACGTCGCCGCCCGGCATGGGTTTCTCCGCGTCTCGCCGCACCTTTATAACAACGAAGAGGACTTGGAGCAGCTATGCGCAGCACTGAAACGATTGATTTAGGATTCACGACGATTCCGATTACCGTCATGAAGGGCGCGAAACCGGGTCCGACGCTGGCGCTGACCGCGGGTGTTCATGGGTACGAGTATCCGCCCATTCTGGCCCTGCAGCGGCTGGATGTGAAGCTCCGGGCTGGTACGCTGATCCTGGTCCATGTCGCGAACATGCCTTCGTTCCTGGGGCGAACCGTTTACTTCAGCCCTCTGGACGGAAAGAACCTGAATCGCGTGTTCCCGGGCCGCGAAGACGGCACGCCTTCGGAACGGATCGCGCACGCCATCACCACGCAGGTGATCGACAAGTGCGACTATCTGCTCGATCTGCACTGCGGCGACGCCAACGAGGCGCTGCGACCGTATGTGTACCAGACGGTAACGGATCAGGCGGCTCTCGACGGCAAGATAGCCGAGCTGGTGGCCCATCTCGGCTTCGACCATATTGTGATCGACAAGAACCGCCCTAAGGATGCCGCCACGTCGATGTACTGCTCCAATACCGCAATCACGCGCGGCAAACCGGCGGTGACGGTGGAGAGCGGATACCTGGGCTCGACCGATGAGAAATCGGTCCGCGCGATCCTGTCGGGCGTCGAGAACGTCCTGCGGCACCTCAACATGATCGACGGTAAGCCGAGGCGCGTGGCGAAGCCGGTCTATCTGGATCCCGCAGATGTGCTGAACAGTCCCGCGACCGGAATTCTCTATCCTCGAGTTGAGCGCAATGCGATGGTCAAAAAGGGTCAAGTCCTGGCAAATATCACCGATTTCTTCGGCAAGAAACTCGCAACGGTGAAGGCCCCGTTCGCGGGCGTAGTTCTTTATGTGGTCGCGACGCCGCCGATTACCGTGGGTCAACCGGTGGCATGTGTGGGTCGTATTCGACGCTAACGAGAAAGAGTCCACGCGCCGGAGCGCTGGGTCCAGGATCCACTTTGGCGCCGGGCGTTAGATGCGCACGTAAGTCAGGCACATTACCCTTCCCCGCTTCGACCAGCACTCCGACGATGTTGCGAACCATGTGCTTCAGGAATCCGCTGCCGCGGACGCGATAGATCAGGCGATCTTCTTCGCGAAACGCTTCCGACGAAAAGATGCGACGTACTTTGGAGTGGCCCAGCGAGTCGCGATCATCGGCGGCGGCGAAAGCCGAAAAATCGTGTTCCCCTTCCAGCGCATGTGCCAGTTCGAAGATGCGTTCCTCATCCAGAGGATACGGATGATGATGCACGTAGCGACGCTCAAACGGCGAGCAAATCGCGGCGCGCAGGATGCGGTATTCGTAGGTTTTCGCCGTCGCTTCGTAGCGGGGATGAAAGGTCTCCGGAGCTTCGCTAACCGTGAGCACTCTGATGTCCCGCGGGAGCAGCCGGTTCATTGCCTTTTCGAGATTCGGCGCGGGAATCGGGTTCTCGATCGAAAATGCCGCCACCTGAGCCAGCGCGTGCACGCCTGCGTCGGTGCGCCCGGATGCTTCCACTTTTACCGTCGCGCCTTCAATTTCCGATACGACGGACTCGACCACTCCTTGAATCGTCGGCAAGCCAGGCTGCACCTGCCAGCCGTAATATTCGGTGCCGTCATAGGCGAGGGTGATCCGGATCCGCCTCATGCCGTGGGACGCGAGCCCGGCTTCTCCACCGGCAGGCCCTGCTGGCACAGAGGGCAGAACTCCGGCGGCCAGGAGGTCACTTCGAGCGTCGCCAGAGCCACGCGCGGTACCCCGAGGTCGGCTTTGCCGCCGCTGCGGTCGATAATCGAGCCCGCGCCGAGCACCCTGACTCCGGCCGCTTCCAGCGTCTCGATTACGTCGCGGGTGCTGCCTCCGGTGGTCACTACGTCCTCTATCACCACGGCCTTTTCACCAGGTTTGACCGAAAAACCACGGCGGAGGATCATCTTGCCTGTGGCGGCGTCGCGCTCAGTGAACAGAAATCGCGCACCAAGCGTCCGTGCGACCTCATGGCCAATGATCAGCCCGCCGATAGCGGGCGAAACCACGATGTCGCAGGGGCCGAAGTGCGATGCCAGTTCTCTGCCGAATCTCTCGGCAATCGAGGGATGCTGCAACACCAGCGCGCACTGCATGTATTCGTTCGAATGGAGCCCGCTGGTGAGGCGGAAATGTCCCTTCAAATACGCGCCGGTATTCAAGAATTCCTGAAGGATAGAGTCGGACACGAAATCAAGATAGCACGGCGGAATGAACCTAGCGGCGGCTCCAGCGGTCGAAATGAGTCAGGTTGCTTAACGATTCGCGATGTTCCCAGCCTCGTTTCTCCAGGGCCGGCTGGGAGCCGAACTCCGAGACGTAGCCTATGCACAAATACGCCACTGGAGTAATTTCTGGAGGAATTTCCAGCGCTTCTTTCAACGCTTCCATATCGAGGATGCTCACCCATCCTACGCCCAGCGATTCCGCGCGCGCGGCGAGCCATAAATTCTGAACCGCGCATACCGTCGAATACAGATCCGTCGAGGGATCCGACTGGCGGCCCAGGCCACCGCCTCTGGCCCTCTGACGATCGCATGTGACACAGATGTTGAGAGGCGCATCCGTAATTCCAGCCAGCTTCAACGCGTCGTAGAGCTCTCTCCTTTCGCCCTCATAGATTGCAGCCGCCCGCTGATTGGCGCGTTGGAAGTTCTCGCGAACCGCTTCGCGGACCGCCGGGTCCCGAATCACGATGAAATCCCACGGCTGCATGAATCCTACGGACGGCGCATGATGCGCGGCGTCCAGAACGCGGGCCAAAACGTCCTCCGGTACGGGTGCCGGTAGAAAATGGGAGCGCACATCGCGACGCTCATAAATCGCGCGGTACAAACCCGATTTTTCTTCGCTCGAGAAATGTTTCACGGCTCGAACGTTACAGGGTGAGAGCGGCCTTGTGTTGCGCCTTCTTCTCCTTGCGCGGGAGCCGGTGTTTGTTCTTCTTCGCGAGTTTCGGGATCTTGATTTTCGCCGGCTTGGGCTCTGGAGCCACCGGCGCTGCGCTTGCCTCGGTCTGTTTCTTAGCCATATAGCGAGTCTAGTCGATCCACCCTTCGGCCTGCTCACTCGAGCTTCTTCAGATTGTCGCCCGGTACGCGATCAATCAGCATCTTCAGCGGATCGATGCCGGCCTCATAGGGCTTCTCCGCAATCTCGAACTGAAACGTCTGCTTCCCGCCAGTGATTCTTACGAGCTGACGGTAGAGCACTTTGCCGTAATGATGGTTCTTTTCCGCCTTCGCCAGCGCACCGATCTCGATCCAGTCGTTCACCGGAACCTCGGTTTCGTTGCCCTGATCGTCGGCCTTGAATTTCTTCGATTCGACCTCCATCGTCACACGGTACTTGCCGTCCGCCTTCTTCTCCGCCGTGGCCGATAGTGTCCGGTTGGAGAACAACGTAATGTCCTCAAAGAGATCCTTGAGCAGGTAACGGTATTGTTCGGGCGTCTCCTCACGAAATGCCTCGAGAAGGTCGTACGACGTGGGATAGGGCGGCTGCGCGTACGCGAATTTCGAGATCATTTTTCGAAGGGCCCGATTCACCGCTTCCTCGCCGATCCGCTCCTTCAGGTAGTACATCACCGCGCTGCCTTTGCGGTAATGCACGTATCCCTGGTTTGCCTCTACCGTCAGCAGAGGATGCTCCTTCAGCGTTTCGCGGCCGCGGCTCCTCAGATAGTTGTCCATTTCATATTCCAGGAACTTGCCCATCATGTCCCGGCCGTATTCGTGTTCCATCACCATCAGAGCCGAGTATTGCGCCATCGTCTCGGAGAGCAGCGTCGCGCCCTGCATGTTCGCGCCGATCACCTGATGGGCCCACCACTGGTGGCCCATCTCATGCGCGACGACGTAGTACACCATGTCGATGTCGTCCGGCTTGGACAAATTCGCGATGAAGCCGATGGCCTCTGAATACGGCATCGTCCCCGGAAATGCCTGCGCGAAGCGCGCAACACGCGGAAACTCGATGATGCGGGCCTCTTTGTGCGCGTAGGGGCCGAAGTTCGCCGTGTAGTATTCCAGCGACTTCCGAATCGACTTGAGCATCTTCGGGACGTTCCAGACATGCTCCTTGTCGTAATAGACCTCGATCTTCACGCCGTTCCATTCGTCGCTCGCCACCTCATAACGGGCCGAAATGAACGAATAGAAGTTCAGCGAAAAATGGTCGAGCTTGTAATGGAAATACCGGCGGCCATTTTCGGTCCATTCCTTTTCGAGCGACCCCGGCGCGACCGCGATCTGATCCGGCGAAGTGCTGATGACGGTTTCTACGTCGACCCAGTCCGAGTTGTTGGAGAGGTAGGTGTTCCGGCAGTGCTCGTCGCAATTCCGCTCCAGCGCCGGCATGCGGTCTTTTTCCTTCAGGCCGTACTTCTTTCGGTCGTTCTTGTCATCGAGTTCGCCGCCGGTCTGATATCCGATCTGCGGAGCGATCCCGTTGTTGAAGAACGTGCCGTTCTGCACAAGATCCAGGTGAGATACCTCGTTCTCAATCCCGTGCACATGGCTAAGGACGGTAAAGCGCATGGGACGAGATTCGCCGGGAGCCATCGGCTGCGCGAGTTTGTAGATGCGGTAATGCAGGTCCTTATCGTCGCTGGCCAGCGTGGCGCCCTCCAGACGGACTTCCGTATCGAAATCCAGCGCAGTCACGATGTGAATCTCCGGGATCGGCTGCGTGGACTTGTTCTGGATGACCTGATCGCCGCGCATAACCATATTGCGCGTCTCCGGGAAAATATCGATCGTGTAGCGGACGCTCTGAATCCGCGGCTGCGGGGTGTCCTGATATTTCTTGTACTTCTTCTCGTATTCCGCGCGGCGGCGGTCGCCGGCCTTTGGAGTGACGATTTCATTGAGGACCTTCGTGTTGTAGTACAGCCAGCCGCCAGTGGCAAGGAACAACGCCGCGGACGCCACGGTCGCCGAGCGCCAGCCGCCCCGGAAACGCTGCCCCGCGACGCTCCAGCGCTTTTCGAGCGAGATTTCCTTTCCGCGGGGCCACAACAGACACGTCGCGGTCACCACCAGGACGCTGAAAGCCAGCCAGTAAACGGTGAACCACGTCCAGCTGTTGATGTATGGCGCGAAATGGAACAGATCGGAGTACGTCATGCTTGGCCGCGAGCCGTACCGCACCAGCAGCGAACTCACGTCCAGTGGGATCCACACGAAAGCGTTCACGATCAGGAACGCGACGTAGGCGAAATATCCGATATATTTGTTCGGCGACAGAACGTGGATGAAAAACGCCAGCAAAGACAGAAAGAAGAACAGGCTGAAATCGACAATCAGGATCGACTTTACATACAACCCGATCTGAAACCGTGTATAACCGTGCGACGCTTGCGTAACCACTCCCGCCAGAATCGCCGTGCACAGAATGAGCAGCACGATACCGAGGAGCGCCGCGAACTTCGAGGCGAACGCCGTCCAACCCGATTGCGGCGCCGCGTCGCAAATCTCGTCCATCCGTGCGTCGCGCTCCTTCCACACCAGGACGCCGGCATAGTAAGTCACGATGCCGACCAGGAACATATACAGCGTGCCGGCGATGATGTCGCAGACCCAATAGGTGACCGGGAAGGACTGGTTGCCGTACCCTTCGCTCGCCGCAAAGATCAGCGATGGGATCAGGTTCAACAGCGATGCAAGAAGAATCACGATGAAGGACGTTGACTTGATCACGCCGAAGAATTCCGTACTGACCGAGCCGGCGAACTGACGAATCGCCGCCGAAAATCCAAATGACGGATGCACGTCAGGCATCGCCACAGCGCGCGCTCCCAAACCGGCCGCCTCTTCCACTGTCTTGGCTTTCTTGGCCCGTTCGGAAAAACTGAACCGGTTGTAGGCGAACGCGAATACCGCGCCCGCCACCCCCAGCCACAGCACGCGATTCCACAGCAGCAATCCCTGCCATCCGATCGACAATTTGTTTCGATCGGCAACCGTCCAGTACTTCGTCATCAGCGCGAAGGCGCGCGCGCCGAAAGGGTCGGTGATTGCGGCGATCGTCTCATTGCGGATGTCGCTAAGGAAGGCGTCTGAGACCGCGTAGCCCACCAACAGGATCAATGCGGCAATGAAGGACGTAATGGTGCTCCGCGTGAGCGCGGCAACTGCGAAAATCACCGCGGCCATCAACAGTGTGTTGGGAATCGCGAAAACCAGCAGGGATTTCACGTGCGCCGCCCAAAAGACAGGCCCGAAGCGGTCAGCGTCGGCCCAGGGCATGTAGGGTGCCAACAGCATTCCCACCGAAACGCCCGTCACCGGGATCAGGGACACAAGTGCCGCGCCGAGGAATCGCCCAAACAGGAAATCCGACCTCCTGAGCGGCATCGAAAATACCATCTGCCACGTATTGGAAGAGAAATCGCGAGCGGCGGCGGCGTTGACGAACGCGGTCGTCATCAGCAGCGAGAGGAAGGACACCATCGCGTAGTAGTTCTGGATGACGAACGGAGCGTTTCTTTTGGTATTTTCGAGCGCTCCCCCAATTGTGACCTTGTCCGAGCTGGTTGCCGCCAGAAACATGGCGGCGATGATGGCGAAGAATACCCACACCATGATGCCGCGCAGCCAATAGCGTGTTTCAAACTTGAAAATCTGAAAGAGCATCAGGCCTGCTCCTGGGCAGCGGATGCCGGCGAGATCTTCGAGAAGAAGACGTCTTCGAGATCGGGCGTCGCCGTTTCAAAACCGTCTCCTGGAGCGGCGTCGCTGTAAATATGGATCTGCGGCCGCCCGGCGACCAGCTTATTGGAGATCACGCGGAATCGCCTCTCATAATCCGGCAGTTCCGCCTTGGCGATGGTGCGGCGCCAGATCCTGCCGGCCAGCTCGCGAATGGCGACGTCCGGAGCGCCGGCGAACATCACGCGGCCCTTGTCAATAATCGCCGTGTTCGTGCAAAGCTCCATCACGTCCTGCACGATGTGCGTCGACAAAATGACGACGACGTTCTCACCCACCTCGGAAAGCAGGTTATAAAAGCGGTTCCGCTCGCTGGGATCGAGGCCCGCCGTCGGCTCATCCACGATTAGCAGGGTGGGATCGCCGATCAGCGCCTGACCGATTCCGAAGCGCTGGCGCATGCCTCCGGAATATCCGGAAAGAGCCTTCTTGCGAACGCCCCAGAGGTTCACCCGGTGCAGCAGCGCATCCACCAGTTCCCGGCGCTCGCGGCCATTGACGAAGCCTTTCAGCAGCGCCAGATGATCCATCATGTCCAGCGCGGAGATTTTGGGATACACGCCAAAATCCTGCGGCAGATAGCCGAGCATCTTGCGCACTTCTTCCTTCTGTCGCAGGACGTCGATGCCATCAAGCGTCACTGTTCCGGAATCGGCCTCCTGCAGCGTGGCCAGGATGCGCATCAGGGTCGATTTGCCCGCGCCGTTCGGCCCGAGCAGTCCGTAGAGTCCGCGCGGAATGGTGAGCGAAACACCGTCGAGGGCGCGAACGCCGTTGGGATAGACCTTCGTGAGGTTTTCGATGCGCAGTTCCATAGATGCAACTGTACAGTACGCGCAAACCTCGGCGCGAGTTCCTTGTCGCCTATGGGATCAGCATCACCGGCGCCTGCCAGAACGCGGCCTTTTGCGTGGTCGGGTCGAGCACCGTGACCTGACAGTTGTATTCTCCCGGCAGAAGCTTCGCGAGCGACAGGCTGAACTTGAGCGGAACCGTCTTTAGCTTGTTTGGCAGCCCGTCGCTGACCGGAAGCGGGGGCGTTTCGAATACCTTCGTTTGCCCGCGATAAAACGTCACGAAGGCGACGAGCGGCTCGACGCTTGCGGCCGAAGGCTCGTACGCCTGCAGGTAGACGTACATGTCGCGGTTCTTTGAAAACACGCGAGTAATGCTGGGAATCAGCTTTTGGCCGTCCGCAACCAACGGATTCGCAACCTCTGGCTTGTCCTTGTCCTTGAGCGCGTTGTAAATCGCTGCCTTCAGATCCTGGCGCTGGCTGCTCAAAACAACGGAGCTGATCGGGATGCGCTTGTCTTCTTTATTTAAATTGGGGATCAGGAACTTCGTTTCAAACGTGCCGATGCGGCCGGTTTCGGCATCACGAGCCAGAAACTTCAGTCGATACTTGCCGGGCAGGAGCGTGAAGCCGGTTTCGTACTGCACGGGACGCCTGGCTAACTCCTGCGCGGTCGAGTCGCTGAGTTTCACGTCGACCTTATCCTTGACGTTCTGAATCGTGGTTCCGAAGTCGTCCTTCACTTCGCAGATGAAGTCGATCACGGTGTGTTCCGCGCCACCTTTGCGCGCGAGCGCCAGTTCGCTGCCCGGGATCTTCACGAAGATCGGCACGAAGTACTCCGCGCGATTCAACTGGAAATAATCGATCTCCATGGCGATGGTCAGCTCCGTGATCGGGTCGCCCAGCATCAGCGCGTCTTCCAATTGGCGCTCCTTATCGGCGGCGGTAAATTTCGCGAACACCTTGCCCGCATAGTAGCCTTGGCGGTAATCCAGGCTCGCTTGCATGCCGTTGCTCAGGGCGATCTTGATGCGGCGGAACTTTCCGTTGAGCGCGTCATTCGACGTGTAATAGCCGATGATGTAGTAGCTCGAAACCGACTTTTGCGCTCTGACGATGCCCTGTGCGAGGTCGTTATTGTCGAGCAGCGCTTTGCCACCGGTGTCCGACGCCATGGTCCACAAGGTGTCCTGGGTCTTCTGGAAATTCGACGTCGCGTTCATTGCGGCGAGGCCCGTATACATGCCGACGCCGCCGGGCGAGCCTCGCGTCGCATCGCCCAAGGGAGACGATGCCACCAGGCCCCGCGCGTCGATCGGCCAGAACGACACGCCTGCGCGGATGGCGGCATTGACCGTCGCGTGCAACTGCGCCTGATTATCCAGTCCGTTCAGACTCAACCCGCTGGCGAAGTACAGGAGAGCTTTCTTTTCGTTCAAATGACCCAGCATCTTCGCCGCCGTCTGTAGCGCCGAGAGCTGGCGGTCCGTATTGAAGATGTTGAACTCGCTGTCGTCCTGGCCGAAGGCCGCGCCGCTATCGGCGGTCGAGGCGTCGTTCGTCGTCGTATCGAAGCCTTCGCCTTCGCCCACGATCATTGTCTGCAGAATGCCCAGCAGCCGCTCGCGGTTCGCCGTAAAATCCTGCGTCACGCGCACGGCGCCGCCCTCGTACTGCATGATGGCCACCAGGTCCGCCGGGGTCATCTGCGTTTTGATGAATTTCTGCGCCGCCGTCAGGGCCCGAAGCTGGTCCTGCGGAGGCATCGCGGTCAAGTCGAAGTAAAGCGCCAGCAGGCGGTGGTCCTTGTAAAGCGTCTGCCCCGGAACCTCGCCCGCGATCTGCGAATGCGGCAGCTTTTCAAAATAGACCGGCGGACCGACGGGCGGCAGAGGCTCCGCTTTTGCGAGGATCTCTTCCACTTTTTGATATTCGAAAAACTTGATCTCCTGCGGTGCGCCGTCCTCGGTCACGGTGAAGTCCTTCGCCGTCAGGCCTTCTATTGGATTGCCGCTCTTGTCCTTAACCAGTACCGTCTCGATCACCAATTGCTGGCTCACGCTGAACGTCGCCGTTCCGGACGGCGCCTGCGTGTTGTTCTGTCCCACCTGCTGCCCGTAGGTGATCGCGACTGCGAAGATGGCGGTGAATTTCCTCATTAGAACCTCAATCGCAGCGTCGTCAGCATGGTTCGCATGGGATTCGCCGCGCTCGGAGGAGCACCGAACTGCGGGCTATTCACCACCGTGACCCAGCTTCCAAATGTGACATGATTCAGGATGTTTGTGGAGTCGATTCGCAGGTCCAGGCTCATGCGGTCCGAAACGCGGAACGTCCGCGCCAGGGAAGCATTCATGGAGAACTGCGAGGGACCGGTGATGGAATCGCGCCCGGCATTGCCCCACTGCCCGCTCGCTGGCGCGACGTATGCTGCGGGATTTAAGTAGCGTCCGGCCGGAGCGTTGTACACGTCGGCGCCTGTGTAGTCCGGCCGGATGGAACCCGTGACGCCGGTGCCCTGCACCGCCTCAGCATAGGTCGGCGTTAACGGCTGACCTGTCCCGGCGGTGATGTTGGTGGAAATTGTCCACTCCTTGAAGAGCGCGCCCTTCCAGCCGTTCATCAGAGTTCCGCCGCCCGCTCCCATTCCCGTCGAATATTGGCCCTGAAAGGTCACCTGGTGGCGCTGGTCGAAGCTCGAAAGGCCCCGCTCCGCCGCCAGATCGAGCCAGTTCTGCGCAATCACGGCATTTCCCTGGGCTCGCCCGCCGAGTGCCGAATCGTCGATGGCCTTCGCATAGACATATTGGACACTCGCCGTGATGCCGTTGTGCATCCGGCGGCGCAACTGGATTTGCCCTGCCTCGCGCGTCGAGTTCCCGTTCGACGCTGCATAGGTGAAGCCGGTAGGACACTTCGGGCAAGGATCCGTCGCGCCCAGCGGATAGGTATTTGGCAGGAATTCCTGCGCACCGCGCGTGCCCTTGATGCCCAGGTACGTCGCGGTGACGATCAGTGCGCCCGGCAGGTCCCTTTGCACCTCGGCCCGCCAGGTCTGCGCGTATCCGATAAGGAAATGCGGGTCAATGCCGAACGTGGTTTCGGTCACCCCGGGAGTGGCGTTGAATCCATTCGCCAGCGTCAGTGGATTCTCCGGCGTGTTGGGTACGCTCAGGCTCTTCGACAATGGAGCCTGCTGATCCATCTGTTGCGCGATTTGCTGATATACAGACGTGTTGTAGGTGACCCCGTAGCCCGCGCGCACCACCATCGACGAGGCTGCAAACGGCCTCCAGGAAATGCCAATGCGCGGCTGAAACGCGTGTTTATCCGGATGAATCAGCGAATCCGGATATCGCATGCCTGTCAGTGAGCCCACCGGCTGATTCGCCACCACGGGCGCGACCGCCGGGAATCCCGGCACGACATCCAAGTTGACGAGCCGTCCGTACAGTTCCGTCAGGGGCGTCCAGTATTCCCAGCGAACGCCTGCATTCACCGTCAGACTCGGGCTGACGCGCATATCGTCCTGAAGATAGGCCTCATAGATCGATCCCCGCAGATATTTGTCGGCGTTTCCATAAGCAATGTTGCTTTGATCTGGAATGCCCAGCATGAATCCCGCGAAATCGTTACCCGCCGCCGCGCCGTTGAACTGGAACGAGCCTCGCGGATTCGTCTGGCCCAACACGTTCGTCGACTGGCGCTTATAGTCGCCTCCGAACTGCAAGTTGTGACGACCGTGATTCCAATAATTGTCGTCGGAAAAAGCGGTGCTCTGGCTGTGCGTCGAAAGGTGGTTCGCATCCGACAACGGATAGATGCCGCTCGAGAAATTCAGCGCAGGAGGACCCCAATTCTGAGGCTCCTGATTGTTCCCCATGACCCCCGCATTGCCCGAAATATTCTCCTTATAGGCAAAGTTCGGGATGACGCGCACGCCTTGGCGGCTGTAGGTAAGACCCAGTGTCGTCCAGAATCGATTGGTGAAAGCATGCCGCCAATTGACCGTGACTTGCTGCCCAAGCGTATCGGTGGTATCGAGAAAATCGAAAAGGGTCGGCGTGGCTGTGCGAGTACTCTGGAACCCGTAGCCTCCGTAAACCTGGTTCTTGCGGTTGATGGACTTGTTGAGCCGCGTCTGCATGCTGTCCTGATGCTGCTCCGTCACCAGAGGCTGTTGGTAGTTGTAGAGACTACTTCCGGAGAAATTGGGCAGTGGATAGAGCTTCAGCAGGTTGAGAGCCTCGGCTGCAATGCGATTCGGCGGGATCATGTTGCCCGGAAACGGAACACCTGTCGCCGGATCCAGAATCGGCGTCGGAAGCGAGGAAAAATCTCCGGCCCTCTGCGCCTGCGTCGGCATCAGCCCACTGGTCGTTTGCGCCGTCCGATTGCGCGTCCACTGATAGGCGACAAAAAAGAACGGCCCGTTCGAGATCAGGTGCGGAATCCGGATTGGCCCCCCGAACTGGCCCAAACCCTTGAAATTGCTCGTGTCCGGCTTCGGCGTATCCTGCCCGGTGATCGAATACGGTCGCGCGTCGAACGCCGAAGTATCGAGTGAAAACCCGAGACTTCCGTTATAAAGCGACCGCAATCCCGGCCGGCTGTTTCCAAACGCGGGCGACAGTGCAAAGGGCGAATTGGCCGCGTTGTTCGACGTGCCGTTAATGAGAAGTCCATCGGCCGCCTTCTTGTTCAAGTCGTCATTACCGGAAAGATCGCTCCCCGCTGCTGCATTCGCATTAGACTGCGCGGCCGCGTCTGATTTCGACGCGTTCACGTCGGCGCGCTGAAATCCTCCCGGCGTGTTCGCGGCTTGCGGCGCAACCTTCCCCTTCTTTCCCGGCTTTGCGGAAGGCGTGGGCGCAGGCGCGGGCTCCACCGGTGGCGCCGGTGCAGCCGCCGCCAAGGTCACTGCGGGAGCTGCGGCCGCCACTGGTCCAGCAGCCGCCTTGATCTCCTCCATCGGAAGCAGTTTCAATTCCACATCGGGAATCGACCCGTCCGCGGCCAGCGTCAACCGCTGTTTCGATGGCGCAAAGCACAGCATCTCCACTTCGATGTTCCACGCGCCCTCGGCCAGGTCAGCAAACGTATACACGCCGTCCTGATTCGTCACAGTTGTGAACTTCTTGTCGCCCTCGATGGCCGTCACCGTCGCTCCCGGCACCGGCAGGCCGCCGAACTTGACGGTGCCATGACGCTCCGCGGCGAGCGTCAAACCGGCAAGCGCAACAACAGACAAGAATTGAGTGAGCAGGGGCAACTTGTTTATCCGTCTCTAGTTAGACGCCGGCAGAGCCGTCTTTGTTCAGTCTCGGATCAATTTTCGAGCGGAACTCTTTCCGCCCGGTCCACCACCAGGACCTCGACAGGACCCTTTCTCCACAGCAGCTTCAGACCCAACTGCTCCTCCACCGCCGTGAAAATCGATGGTCCCAAAGGATTTTCCTCCGCCTTGCCCTTCAAATCCTCCGGCGACCATTGCAATTTGATCTCATAAAATCCGTTCAGTCCCGTGCCGTCTATCACCGGCATTCGCGTCATGCGTGACATCAGCATGGCCAGCTTATTCATCTGCATTCGATTCGACGCGATGCCGTCCAGTCGCGCCGCGCCGCGAGCGTCCAGCTGCTCGATCGTCGATTCATGCATCTTCGGCCCGTTCCTGCCCACCACCAATTCGTAATGCTTCATCTCGCGCTGTTCCGTGTGCAGCGTCAACTGGAACCGCTCTGTCAGCAGGCCCTGAAGCATCCGCAAGAGCTCGTCCTGCAGCGTGTCCGGCGACGCTTTGCCCGTGATGTCGTAGATGAAGCGCCCCTTCGCCGTCACCCATTCCGGCGCGACCAGTTGCGCATCGGTGGTCAAGGAATATGCAAACTTCAGGCAATCGCTCAACGTGGCGTTTCCCAGCGTCACCACGCCATGCAGAATTCTGCCCGTATTGATGTCGTACGTATCGCCCGTGATCGGCGCGCTGGGCTTCACAGTGGCTGCATCGAATGCCGGCCGCGGGGCTTGCATGTAGTATGCGTATGCAGGCATGACTTATACTAACGCATTCGTACTACGCGGTTAATTTTCCGACGGCTTCTCCAGCCTGTCCACAACCACGATTTCAACCGGACCCTTGGTCGATTCCAATTTCAATCCCAACTGTTCCTGCAGAGCCGTGAAAATCGAAGCGCCGTCGCCATCGGTCCGCGCCTCATCGGGCGTCCATTCCAGCTTGAAATCGAAATTTCCCGTTAGCCCTGTCTTATCGATCACCGCGCGGCCCAGCACCTGCTCTACCGCGTGCGCGATCGCCTGCACCGGCAAGCCCTGCCCCGTGAAGGAGCCTCTCGACATACTCATCCGGCCGTCCTTGTGCTTGCCGTCGGCGTCGGCCTCCGGCGCTTTCAGCTTGGACCCGCCCTTTGCCACCACCAGCGCGTAACACGGCATCTCCTTCTTTTCCCGGTGCACCTGCAATTGAAAGCGATCGGCGAGCAGGGATTGCATCATGGTCCGCATCTGTTCGCTGGTCGGGTTACCCTCGATTTTGGCATTGATGTCGTATTGCTGGGACCCGATCCAGGAAGGCCCTCCGACCACCTGGAAATCGCGCACATCATAGGCCTGCTCAATCAGGAATTTCGCCGTCATCCCGGTGGCGCGGAGCATCCCTTGATCGATGCTCATGCCGATTTCCATCTGGCCGGGCGCCTGCGGCGCGCTCGGATGGATGGAGGCCACCTCAAATTCTTTAGGCTGTGCCCAGAGCGCCGCCCCGCAAACTGCAAACAGAATTAGCTTCACAAAACCTCCCGATTGCACGTTTAGACGGGAAACGAAGGCAAATGTGCCGAAAAAAGTTAGCCCATGCGTCGGCTTGGGCTCGTGCGGGGATTCCCTAGCAATCCACCCAAGCTCTTTTCGTGGAACTCTCCAGCACCCTTTCGAGCAGTCCCATACCGTGCGCCCCGTCGGCAAACGTCGGATACTCCACGGGCGCCGAGGCATCCGCCACGCGCCTGTAAAACCGGCGGAAATTCTGCTTGTGGGAATCGTCGTATCCTTCGCTGTGACCCCCCGGCAGATCGGCAAACGTCGCCGCGCGCGGGTCCATCAGCGAACCGTCCTTGATCATGAGTTGGTTGGGCGTGTTGCGCTGGCCGATCCACAGCTCATCCGGACGCTCCTGGTTCCAGGCCACGCCGCACTTCGTTCCGTAAATCTCAAATTCGAAGCGATTCTTTCGTCCCGCCGACATCTGGCTCACCGCAAAGGTGCCGCGCGCGCGGTCGCCCAGCCGGAGCAGCACGGCTCCGAAATCGTCGGTGGTGATTTCCACCTGGTCATAATCGGTGGGATTCAGTTTCTTGCCGGTGAATGTCTCCACCGCGCCCTTGGGCCGCTTGCGGGTCTTATGAAACGTCTGCAAGTCCGCGCACAGCGAGGTGATCTTCAACCCTGTGACGTGCTGGATCTGGTCCATCCAATGCGATCCGATATCGCCCATCGCGCGCAGCGCCCCGTTTTCATTGGCCTGCGCGCGCCAGTTCCAGTCCGTGTCGTAAAGCAGCCAGTCCTGGAAATACGTCCCGTTGACGATCAGCACCTCGCCCAGCTCGCCCGAGGCGACCATCGCCCGCGCCTGCTGCACCAGCGGATAGCAGCGCAAATTGTGATTCACGCAATTGGCCAGCCTCTTCGAGTCGGCCAGCGCGGCCAGTTCCCTCGCCTCGGCGGCCGTCATCGTCAGAGGCTTCTCGCACAGCGTGTGCTTGCCCGCCTCGATCGCTGCCTTGGCCATCGGATAATGCAGATAATTCGGCGTGCAGATGTGCACCGCGTCGATGTCTTTATCGGCCAGCAAGGCTTTCCAATCGGCGGCCTTGGGGATGCCGAATGCGGCGGCGAATTTATCGGCGTCGGCCTGATCGGCGCCGGCCACGGCCACCACCTCCACATTTCCTAAGCGGCGGATCGCCTCCGTATGCACCTTGCCCATGAAGCCGGTGCCGAACATCGCGGTTCTGATTTTGCGCATAGGTTCTATTCTACTTCGACGCCGCCTGCCGGGCTTTCGCCGCGTCGTAGCTTTCCCCGTAAATCGACGGCACCTTCGCACCCATCGGCCGCAGATACACCGACAACTGTCCGCGATGATGAATCGAATGCTGTATCACGAAGTTCAGATACATCACCGCCGGCAGCTGGAACATCCCCCGGAAATCGACGATCTTCATCAACTGCTCAGTCGACAGGGTCTTTAGAGCTTCAAAATGCGCGTCGAAATTCTCCGCGTACCAGCCCGCGAGCTCGTTGGAATGCTTGATGGACTCGGGCATGGGCCTCGGCGTCAGATCGAACGCGCCCGTCTGGACGGCGTCCATAAACCGCATCTCCGTTGCCACGATGTGCCACGCCAGTTCCAGCGCCGTTTTCGAAACCGGATCGGGACGGTACCCGCCCTTGTCCAACGGAATCGCCTCAATCACGCTCTTGGTAATGCGAAATTCGTTCCTCAATCCCTGCAGATAGAGGCCGAGAAGAAAAGTAGCCTGTTCGGGTTGGATGGGTTGCATGCATACAGCATATCTCCCCGGCATCCGAGGTGGCATCCCGGGAAGCAGCGTAATCGCTACACCTGCTCGACGGCTTCCTTCTCCAAAAACTTCGCCAGTAGATAGAACCCCAAGAAAATCGCCACCGCGATCAACACCATGTGCCAGGTGTGGGCCTTCACCCACGCCTTGGAGTTGTCCACTGTACCGAGCTTCACGCCTAAATACGCCAGCGCCGAATAGCGGATGATACGCCCCACCGCGAGCACTGCCAGGAATCGCCAGCGGGGCACGTTCATCGCACCCGCGCAGGCCGCGAACACCTTGAACGGGAGAAACGGCAGGGGCACCAGCGCGGGAATGAACACCGTGACCAGGCCGTAGCGCTGGAACCAGAGGCGGAACTTCATGCCCCGACTGGACGACGTATATCTCGCCAGCAGCTTCTCCCCGCCCCGGCGCATGATATCGAAAAAAGCCGCTGTTCCGATCAGGGAGCCGAGCACCGCCATCGCCGCGCACATCACCGCGTCGTCCGGACGCGCAATCGCCATTCCCACCAGCAGCCAATCCGTTCCGCCTGGATTGGGGATTCCCAGCGACTCGATGGTCGAGACGATCAGCACGCCCCAAGGTCCCAGCGCCACCAAGGCCGCCCAGAATTTCTTCATCCCAACATCCCCATCAGTTGCCCTTCGTGGAGGATCTTAATTCCCAACTCCTTCGCCTTGTCGAACTTCGATCCCGGATCCTCGCCCGCAACGACGTAGTCGGTTTTCTTGCTCACCGCCTTCATTACTTTGCCGCCCGCGGCCTCGATCCGCTCCTGCGCCTCCTCCCGCGTCATGTTCGGGAGCGTTCCGGTTAATACAAACGTCAGCCCGTGGAGCTTTCCCACGTGACGGCGGACTTTGTATGTAAAATCGAAGCCTTCCTTGCGCAGGCGCTCAACCAGTTCACGATTGGCGTGCTGCGCGAAAAACCGGCGGATGCTATGGGCCACCTTCGGCCCCACTTCCTCTGCTTTCTGCAGTTCCTCATCGTCCGCAGCCATGATCTTGTCGAGATCGCCGAAGGTTTCGGCCAGAATCTGCGCCGTGCGCTCGCCGACGAACGGAATCCCGAGCCCGTTAATTAGCCGATTCAGCGGCTGCTTCCGCGAGGCGTCAATCTTCGCCAGAACGTTCGAGGCGGACTTCGAGCCCATTCGCTCGATTTTCACCAGATCGTCGTGGGTCAGCTTATACAGATCCGCGACGTTCTTTACCAGTCCCGAATCCACCAGGTTGTTCACGAGCACTTCGCCCAGTCCATCGATGTCCATGACGCCCCGAGCCGCGAAGTGGAGTACGGATTCTTTCAGGCGCGCCGGGCAATTCGTGTTAATGCAGCGCGAAATCGCTTCGCCTTCCGCGCGCACCACGTCGCCGCCGCAATCGGGACAGGTCTTGGGCATGACAAAAGGCCGGCGATGATGTCCTTCCTTCACGACACGGACGACCTTCGGAATCACGTCACCGGCGCGCTCCACCAGGACGGTGTCGCCGACTTGGACGCCGAGCCGCCCGATCTCATCCTCGTTATGGAGCGTCGCCTTGGACACAGTGACGCCGCCGATGTTCACCGGCTTGAACACAGCCGTGGGCGTGACAGCTCCCGTGCGCCCCACGCTGACGATGATATCCTCCACCACGGTCTGCGCCTGCCTCGCGGGAAATTTGAACGCGATAGCCCACCGCGGAGCCTTGGCAGTCCACCCCAGATTGTCCTGCTGGGCGACCGAATCGACCTTGGCTACTACGCCGTCGATTTCAATCGGCAGTGAGTCCCGCTTGACCTCCCATTCCTTGCAAAACGCGACCAGTTCTTCGATATCCGCGCACAAGCGGCGGTGCTTGTTTACCTTAAAACCGAGTTCTTCCAGCGTATCCAGCGACGACCACTGCGTCGGCTTGGGCGGAATCAGAAAATACGCATAGTACTCGAGTTGGCGCAATGCGGTGATCTTCGGATCCAGCACACGCAGCGATCCGGCGGCAGCGTTGCGCGGATTGGCAAAGAAAGGCAAGCCCGCCTGCTCCCTATCATCATTCAGCCTTTCGAAGGCTTTCTTGTTGAGCAACACCTCGCCGCGCGCCTCGAAGCTGCCTTTCGAGCGCAGCGGGACGGACTTGATCGTCTTGGTATTCTCCGTAACGTCCTCGCCGACAAGGCCATCGCCACGCGTCACCGCCTGGACGAATTTGCCGTCCCGATAATGCACGGCCAGCGACAGTCCGTCCAATTTCAATTCGGCGACATATTTGAACGGTTCCTTGCCCAGCAGATCGCGAACGCGCCTGTCAAACTCGCGCAACTCCCCCTCATTGAGCGCGTTGTCCAGGCTGAGCATGGCGCTCGAATGCGGCACTTTGACGAAACCTTCCCGAGGCTCGCCGCCGACGCGCTGGGTGGGCGAATCGGGCGAAGCGAACTCCGGATGCGCTTCCTCTAACTCCTTTAGTTTTAGCATCATGGCGTCGTACTCGGCGTCCGTGATTTCCGGTGCGTCGAGCACATAGTACAGATGCTCGTGGCGGCGCAGTTCGTCGCGCAAATGTTCGATTTGTTGGGATATTCGGCTCACTGTCGCTATACTGAAAAGATCGCAACGTATCGGCAGCCAGTTCTCATATACAACCCAGCCGCCGGCAGATTCCGCCGCAATCCTGAGCGTACACTACAACGTACCCTGGACGCTCTCGACCGCGTGAGTCTGCGGCCGCGCATTCTTCCCACCGAGGAAGCAGGACACGCGTCCGATCTCGCCGAGCAAGCCATCCGCGAGGGCGGAGACCTGATCCTGGTGCTTGGCGGCGATGGGACCATCAACGAGGTGGTCAACGGAATGACCGGGGGAATGATCGGCGGTCCGCTGGGATCGGATGTTCCGCTGGGCATTCTTCCGGGCGGCACGGCCAATGTGCTGGCCACGGAGTTAGGGCTCGGATCGCGATTGGAGCGCGCCATTGATCGGTTGTCGAGATGCAAGCCGAAGCGGGTTTCGCTCGGAAAGCTGTGCATGGTCGGCCATCCGGCCCGGCATTTTCTGATGATGGCCGGAGTGGGGCTCGACGCCGAGGTGGTGTGCGCGCTTAACCCCACCTTGAAGGCGAGAACCGGAAAGTTCGCCTATTACGCGGCCGGATTCATGCACATTTTCAAGCGCGTGGGCCAGTTGGAAACACGCATTAACGGCGACGCATACCCAAGCGGGTTCACGCTGGCTTCGCGTGTCAGGAACTACGGAGGCGACCTGGAACTGGCGCGCGGCGCATCCCTGCTGAAGGACGAGTTTGAGATCGTCATCTTTGAAGGCGAAAATCCCCTGCGCTACGCTTTTTATCTGCTCGGCGTCGCCGTGAAACAAGTGCAGAAAATGCCCGGCGTGCACACCGTGCGGACCACCAAACTCGAGCTCAAAGGCGACGCGCCCATTCAGATCGACGGCGAATACGCTGGCAGGTCTCCGGCCACCATTGAAATCATTCGCGACGCCTTGACGCTTCTCA